>Ga0181401_1000173_pt1 | contig 25929 bp, 37 predicted proteins | sample 24SPOviralmetaG_FD_130130 | JGI IMG/M metagenome (GOLD analysis project Ga0181401, IMG submission 130130) | Marine viral communities from the oligotrophic San Pedro Time Series (SPOT) site, San Pedro Channel, CA, USA - 24 SPOT_SRF_2011-07-20 | ecosystem: Environmental > Aquatic > Marine > Strait...
GGGTCGTAAGCCTAAGGCATTGACTTCACTTGTACGTAACACTGTTAACATGATTGGCTCGCACAACGTAGGACTAGTATGTACTAACCATACATACGCATCACAAGATATGTTTGATCCAGATGACAAGATCAGTGGTGGACAAGGCTTCATTTATGCATCAAGTATTGTTGTAGCAATGAAGAAACTAAAACTAAAAGAAGACGAAGATGGTAACAAGATCAGTCAAGTTATGGGTATCCGAGCTGGCTGTAAGGTTATGAAGACTCGTTACGCTAAACCTTTTGAAGGTGTACAAGTTAAGATTCCATACGAAACTGGTATGAATCCGTATAGTGGCTTGCTTGAATTGTTTGAAGCAAAAGACATTATTAAAAAGCAAGGAAACAGACTTGCGTACACTACACTTGATGGTGAAGAAATCCTTGACTATCGTAAAAAGTGGATTGGTACAAACCTCGATAAAGTTATGTCAGATTACTTGGTAAAAGAAGCGTCAGTGGTAAATACCTCGGATGATGCAGAAACCGTTACAGAAGAATTAGTTGACGGACACGGTGACGTACACGAACTTATCGAGGAGTAAAGTATGGAAGAGAGTCAAGTAGTAGATATTTGGTTATGTTTTAAAGAGAGTATAGACAAAAAGCATTTAGAAGTTGTAGCTGAGAAGTACATCGACTTGTGCGCCGATCATGGAACATCAGATATAACCTTTCGGGAATCATTAGGCAATTGCGGAGTGTTAGATGATGCGATTAACTACTATCTCGATGTTGACGACGATGACGACTGGGATGACGAAGAAAACGAGGACTGGTAATGGGTTGGTATAGTGAAATATCACGTGACATTAGTAAAATACCTGATGCTATTGCTTACTTTGAAAAAGAGTTAATTGATGCTCGAGTTGAAGTAAAGTTAAAAGGCAATGTTGAACGAGCCGCGGCAGAAATGCCCGGTATCGTTGAACATAGGTTTAACCAGTTACAAGAAATTGAAGCTATACTAAACTACCTCAATATTGAGCTACGTAGATTACGTAGCTCATTCTTTAAAAAATACCTTGAGAATTATCAAAGAGCTCTATCAAGCCGTGACGTAGAAAAATATGTTGACGGTGAAGCAGACGTAGTTGACTACGAAAAAATTATCAACGAATTTGCTCTTATGCGTAATAAATGGTTAGGTCTACTAAAAGGACTTGATCAAAAGCAATGGCAGATTACAAATGTTGTTAAACTTAGAGTAGCAGGTATGGAAGATGCTGTCTTATGATGTTAGTATCATACGTATAAAAGGCGAAGAGTTTTCTGAATCTTTAGCAAATGACTGTTTGCGAACATGCAAACAATATGGTTATCACGCTAAACTATTTGATGCATACTACGGTAAAGTTGCTGATATACAATATACACAACTAAAATTAAAACCATTTAAAGGTTTAAAAGAAGGCAAACAAACCCAAGGAGCAAAGGGTTGTTTGCTTTCTCATTTACATCTGTGGAATAGATGTTTACAAAAGAATAAGCCTATTGTTATATTAGAACACGATGCGTTATTTGTACGTCATATTCCTGTTGAAGCATTAAAACCTAAAAAATTTGATTTAGTAAACTTTGACATTCACAGTAGAACTAAAGATGATTATACAAAATTTTGTGAATATTTTGATGACACAACAATATATAGATTGCCTGGCGGCGGCAATAAAAGGCGTTACGACCATCACAATGTAAATCATATAAAAGGATCACACGGTTATGTTATTCATCCAGAAGGTGCTAATAAGTTAGTGCGCTTCATTGAAGAATTTGGGTGGTTACCTGTAGACTTACTAATCAATCCTATGTTGTTAAATGCATATGCAACAAAAGCCGTTATAACACGTATTAATCCTAAAGCGTGGAACGAACAAAAGCGTAAGCCAATTCAAAGCTATACACGCTAAATTACAGATAATTATTTTAATAATATAAGGAAATCATATGAAAGTTGGAATAATCGGATATGGTTGGGTTGGTAAAGCAACTGAAAAACTTTTTCCTGATGCACAAATATACGATAAATTTATACCTAAATATAACAAACCTTTAGAGGACGATATAGATATAGCATTTCTTGCTGTGCCTACACCGTGGGATGGAGAACGTCTCAATTGTGATGCAGTTGAAGATGCAATAGCACATTGTAAATGTGAATTTATTGTTATTAGAAGTGCAACATATCCAGGCTTTGCAGATGCAATGGCTAAAAAATGGCGCAAAAGAATAGTTGTTCAACCTGAATATTTAGGTGAAACTCCGGCACACCCTATGCTTGCTATGAAGGGTAGACAGTTTATGATTATAGGCGGAGATCCTATTGACAGACGCAAAGTGATAGATTGTTATACAAGTGTGTACAATGCAAATATTACTATTAGACAGACAACTGCTAAAGAAGCTGAGTTTATAAAACTTACTGAAAACAGAGCTATATTTTGGAAAGTCCTACAGTGTCAAGAACTATATGATGCATGTGAAGCGGCTGGTATGGATTACTATACTATACGTGATGCTGTATACGCTGACGACCCAAGAATGAACTTATGGTTTAGTTTTGTGTATCCTGATAATAGAGGTGCCAACAGTAAATGTATTCCTAAAGATGTCCACGCATGGTGCCACTTCTGTGAAAGCGTAGGACTTGATCCTGTAGCAACTAAGCACCTTTTAGAATATAACAAGCAATTAATTAAGGACAATTAGTGAACGATTTAAAAGACTTTACCAACTTCAATGGTAATTACATACACCCTACTGCTATTATAAATTGGGATAGAGTAAGCATGGGAACAGGCAACATCATTTATCCATATGCATGTATTGGAACTGATGCACAACATCCTCGTGAAGATTCTAACGGTGTAATAGAAATAGGCGATAACAATATTTTTAGAGAATATGTTACAGTGCATTTACCAACAGCACATTCAAAATTAACAAAAATAGGCAGTGATTGTTATCTAATGGTGTTAGCACACGTTGCACATGATTGTATTGTTGAAGACAATGTGCGTATTAGTAACAACACAGTTTTATCTGGACATGTGCATGTAATGAATCATGCAGTACTTGGACTTAACTGTAACATACACCAATTCCAAGTTATAGGATCATATGCAATGTTAGGCATGGGTACAGTGGTCGGTGCGAATAATAAAATAGTACCTGGTAAAGTTTACATCGGTTCTAATGCAAAAGGCTTAAAAGAAAACACAATTGGGTTAGAACGTAATAATGTTACACCAGAAATATTAGAATCAGAAATTGCACGTTTTGAAAAATTATATGAGGACATGCATACATGATACTTTTAGTAGGTTACGGATACTGGGGCAAAAATTTAGCACGTAACTTTACAAAAGAGTTAAGTGTTGTATGTGACAAAGACATTGACTTATTGCACACAGCAAAACAAGTATATCCTCGTATCGCAATATACAACGATTACGATTTAGCACTTCAACATCCAGGCATAAAAGCTGTTCTTATAGCAACAAAGACCAACGAACATTTACAAATGGCAAGTAAGGCAATTCAACACGGTTATGATGTTTGGATTGAAAAGCCTGTGTGTGCAACTTTAGACGAAGTAGATCAGCTTATAAAAGTAAGTGAAGAACACAATAAATTAGTATTTGTAGATCATACCTTTTGCTATCATCCAGCAGTTGAAAAAATGAAAAGTATTGACATTGGTCAACCTCTTTATTACGATAGCACAAGAATTAGTTTAGGTTTATTTCAACCAGATGTAGATGTATTACTTGATCTTGCAATTCACGATGTGAGTATTATAAATTATTTGTATCCTGATATAAAACTTGCGGATCGTAAAATTATAAAAAATGCACATATTAATAAAACAGCAAATCAGGCAGTAGTGCTATTGAAATACAACAATGGATTTACAGCAAACATAAATGTTAACTGGGTAAGTCCTGTAAAGAAAAGGCAAATCATACTTGCAGGTAGTACAGCAAGTGTTGTTTACGATGACATAGACAACGATAAAATTAAAGTATATGAAACTGGCGAAATAGCTGATGACTTTAATGCCAACAGTTTAGGTGATATGTATTCACCTAAAGTAGGTACACAAGAAGCATTATATATGGGACGAACACATTTTTTAGATTGTATTAAAACAAGACAACAACCGCACACAAATATATACAAAGCAAAACAGATCATGGAGTGGCTATTATGATCCCTTTTTACAATTTTAAGGAAATACACAGACCAAAAGTAGAGCAGGAACTTATAGAATCTGCAATGGATGTAATTGTAAGTGGCAACTACGTATTTGGCACATATAAGTTTGAAGAAGACTTTGCAGATTATGTAGGCAGTAAATATTGTGTTGCAGTATCATCTGGTACATCTGCACTACACTTAGGACTAAAGTCATTAGGTATTGGACCAGGTGATGAAGTCATTACAGTAAGCCATACATTCAAAGCAACTATTGCCGCAATAAAATACTTAGGTGCAACACCTGTATATGTAGATATTAATCCACATACTTTTTGTATGGATGCTACTAAAATACAAAAGGCAATTACACCTAATACAAAATGTATATTACCTGTACACTTGTACGGTAACATGGCTAATATGGAAGGTATTTGTGCAATAGCAGAAGCACACAACATACCTATTATTGAAGATTGCAGTCAAGCACACGGTAGCACATTTAAGGAAAAACACGCAGGAACATTTGGTAAGTTAGGAACTTTTAGTTTTTATCCTGGCAAAGGTTTAGGAGCATTAGGCGATGCAGGTTGCATTGTTACAGACGACCCTGACATTTATGAATACGCTTGCGAAGCACGTAGTTGGCACGAAACCGAAGTAGGTTTCAATTATAGAATGTCAAACATACAAGCAGAATTTTTACGTGTAAAATTAAAACACTTTGACGAAGTATTAGAATCAAAGCGTGAAATTGCAAGTTTTTATAATAAGTTTTTTAACGATGTTTACACAAAGAATGTACAGCACAGCTATCACATATATCCTGTATTAAGTAATGATAGAGATAGTTTAATTGCTAAGTGTAAAGGCAAAGTTGAATTAAAAATGCACTATCCTAAACCGGTACATAAAACACCAGGACATATTGCACCTTATCATTTACCTGTTACAGAAATGATATCATCTTCGCAAGTAAGTTTACCTATCTATCCAGGAGTAGAATGGCAAGAGGTTATTAACACAGTAATGGAACATAATACATGATAACATTGGCAGCCTTTTATAAGGATCTCAAAGAAACTAAATTATCTTCTAAACTTACAAAACGTATAAAAAATAATAAAATAGATTACCGCAGTTCGTTAGATATGATGCAACAAACATTGTTGAAGACAAATCCTACAGCAACATTTACAGTAAAAACGTGTAATGAAACACAATTAAATTATAATAATATTTTCAGAACTAATTGTACACGAATAAATTTAATAGAATCATTTGTAAGATGCGATTTAAATTTTGTACGGCAACACTATGGTAAAACTATTATGGTAGGCAGTGATCATTTAGTATGTGGCGATCTTAGAAAGTTTTTTGAAGAAGATTATGACTTTGCAACTTGTATACAAAATAATACATTTGATAGCACACACAGAACTAATGTAATGAACTTTATGTTTATAAATGATAAAGATGCTAAGTCACACAAAAGACTTGAAAAGTTTTTTTTACGTAGATATGAAATATTTAAAACGTTTGAAGAACAAGATAGACTATGGTGGGGAGATCAAAAAAGTCTAAGTGTAGCATTAAACAGTGAAGGACACATACAAAATTTTTATGATTCAAATGGCAAAGACAATATGTTTGAACTCAACGGACTACGAATAAAATTATTCAGATACCCAAACTCATATATTACAAGACCAAATAGAGAAGGTACTGCTAACATAGATGAAAGTATCATAGTTGACTTTGCAGGTGATCAAGCAAAAAAATATGTAAACGGAATATTTAATGGTATTATGGAAAGAACATAATGCCATACATAACTATACATCATAAGAAATTATTTAGAATGTTTCGCGATAAAAACATTGCCGTTGTTGGCAACGCTATTTCTCTTTATGACAAAACTTATGGTGAAGTTATAGACTCAAATGATATTGTTGTTAGATTTAATTTAGGATTAGAACACAATAGCAAAGCTACACACGGATCCAAAACTGATTGGTTAATTTATAATAACGATGTATGGGCACGTTCTGTAAACTTATTTGATAGTAAACAACATTTCAATTGGATGCAAATTTATTACATGCATGATAGTTCTCCTGTAAGTCATAATGTATACACTATACCGGAGTTTGTACAAGAAAGTTTATTTACGAAAGGTAACTTTACAAGGTCTAATAAGCCTTCTATAGGACTGTCATTTGTACATTTCCTTACATATGTAAATGCCAAACAAGTAAATATTTTTGGTTTTGATCACAAACAATCCCTTACATTTTATAATACAAATAGAAAGCGTAAAAAAGATCTGCGTGGAAAAGGGCATGACTGGCTAAAGGAGCAAACTTTTTTAACAGACACTATACTCAAGACGCACAGTAATTTCAACATTCACCGATAACTAATTATAAAGGAGTAGTTATGGCAAAGATAGATAAGTCATTGTATACTAAAGAAGAACTGAAGGCAATGAAAGCTCTTAAAAGAGAACGCCAGGCTGCCAAGCATTTAAATTCTACTTTACCTAAAATACGAACAATTAATAACCCTGTTGTATTAGATGAAGAATTTCCTCACTTAGGTGGTAACAATGAACTACTGAATAGGCATACATTTTGTCCTGAAAGTTGGTCATATGTCATAGACAAATACAAAATTAAATCTGTGTTAGACGTAGGTAGTGGATACGGACATGCTCCAAAATGGTTTAGTGATAAAGGACTCACAGCAATCGCTATAGACGGGCTACAAAAAAATGTAGATAATGCAATATACCCTACAACAAAAGTTGACTTAATTGAAGATAGTTATACAGCCGAAGTTGATATGGTAAACTGTATAGAAGTTGTAGAACATGTATCTGAAGAATTTTTAGATAATTTATTAGAAACCTTATGCTGTGGGAAATATATTTTTATGACACACGGTGTACCAGGACAACGTGGACATCACCATGTAAACTGTCAATGGCAAGAATATTGGATAGAGCATATTGAAGCAAGAGGCTTTACATGGAACAAAGAAGATTCTGAAACTATAAAAAAACTTTGTACAGGAAATAAGTTTAATACTGAAAACGGTATGCACATTAATGAAAGTGGTTTATTTTTTGTTAAGAATGGAATAGTATAATGGGTTACAAGACACCATATCTAAGATGGATGAATGAACATATCGGTCAAGTATACGATTCAGTAGATGGATTAAAAATGTTAGAACTTGGTAATCAAGTAATTCGTCCGGATAAACAAATACGTGAAACTACAGGAAAATTATATTTTACAAATTTAGGATACGAACACACATCAGTTGACTTAAATGGATTAGACGGAGCTCTAATTAAAGACTTGTCAAAACTCGAAGACTTTGCAGAATACAAAGAACACTTTGACGTAATTACAAATGCCGGAACAATAGAACATGTAGAACCTTTTGAAAAACAACATACTGCTTTTTTAAATGTGCATAATAGTTTGAAGGTTGGAGGTGTTGCAATACATATTGGTCCAGATATTGAATTTACAAAACGAGGACACTGTCAATATTACTACGATTTGTCCTTTTGGCACAACATTACAGAGAATTCAGATTACGAGTTTTTAGGAACTACAGAGATATGTAATTGGCGTTTATATGCTGTCAAGAAGATAGGCAATGGCTTTATAGATGCAGATAATTTGCATTCTAAGATCCATGTATTACCAGGACCTGTAGGCGGCATGTATATAGATGGCGACCATAAAAAAGATAAAAATAGGCTTAAACAATAATGTGCGGATTTGCGGCAACTAATCATAGCGACCCTGTAGCATCTAACAAATACTGTCAGATGCGAGGTCCTGACATGACCACTGTAGAAAAGATTGAAGGTATATGGTATCTTCACAACCTACTACACATAACTGGAGAAGTAACTCCTCAGCCAATTGAAAGCAATAATACTGTTGCAGTGTTTAATGGTGAAATATACAATTACACAGACTTTGGATCATACAATAGTGACGGTGAATGTATTGTAGACTTATATAATAAACAAGGCGAAACATTTGTAAGATCATTAGATGGCGAGTTTGCTTTATTTTTAGTAGACAACAGTCGGCGCAAACTTATTATTAGCACAGATACTTTTGCTTGTAAACCTCTTTGGTATGAATTTAAAGGAGGTAAATTTTGTGTTGCAAGTTATAAGAGTCAACTTGAAGGTTTAGGATTTACTAACGGTAAAAAATTGTTTGCAAACAAAACACAAGTTTATAATTTAGACACACTTGAATTAGTCCGCGAATATGATAATTTTAAATTTGATATAAGACAGAAAAATGATAGCTTTGATAGATGGTGTGATGCGTTTAGTGCAAGTATAAAAAAGCGTACACAAAATACTACACACGGAATGTTCTTAGGACTTAGTAGCGGATTTGACAGTGGTGCTATTGCTTGCGAATTAAACAAGCAAGGAGTTGTAGCTACGGGCTACAGTATTGTTAATAATGAAAATCCAGACATAATGAAAGCACGTTTTGATATACTGCCAAGCACAGAAAGCATAACATTAAGTGTTGAAGAATTTCAAAAATGGAAAAGTGAATTAAGACACAACTGTGAAAACTTTGTATACAACGATGGCCATAGAAATTATGATATAAAAGGCGATCAAGCATCTATGGGACTCAGTGCAATATGTAGTAGAGCAAATGCAAACAAGCAAAGAATATATTTTAGTGGACAAGGCGCTGATGAAATAATCAGCGACTACGGATTTAATGGCAAGCGTATTTTTAAACACAGTGAGTTTGGTGGAAAGTTTCCAGACACACTTGAAGGGTTTTGGCCATGGCATAGTTTCTGGGACGGTACACAAATACAGTATCTAAACAAAGAAGAATATGTTGCTGGACACTTTGGCATAGAAACACGTTACCCATTTTTAGACAAACAATTAGTGCAAGAATTTTTATGGCTTAAACCAGAACTTAAAAATAGCAAATATAAAAGTTGCCTTGCTGAATATCTTACACGCAATAATTTTCCTTTTGAAGATAAAGAAAAGCGTGGCTTTAATGTAGTAGCAAAAGGAAAAAAGAAGAAGAGTGTACAATGAGTATTGAAGGAAAAATTTATGTAGTAATTGCAGGCAACAAACGTTTCAAACCATATGTTGATTATGCAGTAAAGTCAAGTGCAATAGCAGGTTACACAACTAAAGTTTATGACTTAGGTGACCTTGGATATGGAATGCCATTCACAGGAAAAGTTGGCAATGAACGCAATGCTAAAATACCATGCAAGCCTGAAATAATACAACATGCAATGAAAACAATTGCACCTGGAGATTGGATAGCATGGTGTGACGCCGATGCAGTAATCAAAAAACGTTTTGATGAAATAAAAGGAATGTACGACATAGGCGTTACTATGCGACAACCTAAAGCATCACCACATGATATGCCAATTAATGCTGGCATAGTGTTTTGTTGTAAAACACCTAAAATGGAAGCGTTCCTTGAAGAATGGGTAAGACGTTGCCAAGAAGCAGATAGCGATCAAGCAGTACTCAACAGCTTAATACCTCTTACACAAAAAGACTACAATAAAATGGTATACAATAAAGAACCAGAAGTTGCAGTACGTGTTTGGAAATGTTGGGACTACAACAATTTTTATTTTAAGAAAAATCAAAGTCATTGTAAATTTATTCATTACAAATCAAAGTTCAGATGGAGACATCCGACAGGAGAAATAATAGAATGAAAGTAATAGTTACAGGAGCAACAGGATACATAGGAAGTCACGTATGTAAGTTACTTGCAGAACATGGACATACAGTACATGGATTTGATATAAACTTACATGGTGAGTATAATGATGTAAGTGCATACTGTGACACATTTACTATACAAGATATTACCGACAAATTTATACACGGACATGCAGATGCAATTGTACATTTAGCAGGACGCAGTGTAGTTCCACAAAGTTTAAAAGAGCCTTCAGAATATTATCGTGTAAACACAATGGGCACCCGTAACTTACTACAAAGAATGACTTCAGACAATTTTATTTTTGCAGGCACAAGTAGCAGTTGGGAAATGGCTTCTCCGTATGCACGAAGTAAAGTAGGTGCAGAAGATATTATAAAAGAAAAAGCAAACGGATATACAATTTTTAGATTTTTTAATGTAAGCGGCACAGACGGTATACATAGACAATTAGGTCCTGCTTCTCATTTAATTAGGGTGGCTGCAATGGCTGCGGCAAAGAAAATCAAAGCCCTAACAATATATGGTACTGACTACGACACAAGAGATGGCACATGCATTAGGGATTATGTACACGTATTAGATCTTGCAAATGCAATAGTAAAAGCAGTTGAAACAGGTCCTATGAATACCCCATATGAATGCTTAGGTAGCAAGCAAGGATGGACTGTAAGAGAAGTTATTAAAACAATGAAGGAAGTTACTGGCGTTAACTTTGATGTTTTAGAAGGAGAAAGACGCTTAGGTGATAGTGTAGCAAATACAGTAGACACACTTAGTGACTATATTACTCTTACTAAAACTATAGAGGATATGTGTATAGATCAATATAAACTTGAAATATCACGAAACAGTTAATGCATAAAGTACGTATATAAATATTATTATGAAAGTAGTGTTGGTTACAGGCGGATTCGATCCTTTACACAGTGGGCATATTGCTTACTTTAATGAGGCCAAAAAACTTGGCGATAAACTTGTTGTAGGCGTTAATAGTGATGCTTGGTTAGCTCGTAAAAAAGGAAAACCATTTATGCCTTTTGAAGAACGCATTGCAATTATAGGTGCATTAGATGTTGTAGACGATGTAACATTTGTAATGAACGACGATAAATTTGACGATGCTGGTGGAGCAATTTTCCATATGTTAAGTACAAACAGCCGCGATATAGAAATTATATTTGCCAACGGTGGCGATCGTAAAGAAGGTAATGTACCAGAAGAAAAAACATTCGGTGACCATCCAAATGTAAAATTTGTATACGGTGTAGGCGGAAACAATAAAAAGAATAGTAGTAGTTGGATATTACGAGAATGGAGTCATCCTACAACAAAACGTGCATGGGGCGCATATACAGTTTTAGATCAAGGTGAAGGATGGCTTACTAAACAACTTGCATTTAGTGTTGGTAAAGCATTAAGTGACCAAAGACATTTTAAACGTTCTGAGCATTGGCATGTAGTAGAAGGTTCAATAAGAATGGATCTTGAATATGCTAATGGCGGCAAAGCGATGATTACTGTTGGAGCTGGACAAAGTTTTGATATTCCTGTAGGTACATGGCACAAAGCAACTAATGTAGGTGACAATGTTGCGAAAGTAATAGAAGTTTGGTTAGGTGAAGAACTGACTGAAGAAGATATAGAAAGAAGAGATTGATGAAAGTATTTGTAGGATATGATACTCGCGAAGATATGGCTTACCAAGTTTGTAAGCATAGTATTATTGCAAGGAATAAAGATGTTGATGTACGTCCATTAAAACAACAGGAACTAAGAGATGCAGGTTGGTATACACGACCTTTAGATAAACTTGCGTCAACTGAATTTACGTTTACACGTTTCCTTATCCCTGAACTAACAAACTTTACAGGTTGGGCAGTGTTCATGGACAGTGACATGATCCTTACAACAGATATTAAAGAATTATTTGATCAAGCAGACGACAAGTACGCAGTAATGTGTGTGCAACATGATTATAAAGTAACTGAAACAACAAAAATGGATGGACAGAAACAAACCATCTATCCACGTAAAAACTGGAGTTCAATGGTACTATGGAACTGCGGACATCCAAGCAATAGAGTTGTTACACAAGACTTTGTAAACGATCAAGAACTTAACGGTGCATATATGCATAGGTTTAGTTGGTTAAAAGATGAAGAAATAGGTAGTATAGATCATACATGGAACTACTTAGTAGGTGTGTATGATGATATTGAAAAACCTAAACTAATACACTATACCGAAGGTGGCCCTTGGTTTGAAAACTATAGAGACTGCGAGTTTCATGCTGAATGGAAAACAGAATTATTTAATATGATGGAAGACGAAGTATGAATAAAACAAAGCTGAAAGATAAGTTTTTAGCTATTGATGAACATGACGCTATTGTGCAAAACTTAGCTGAAAGTGTAGCAGTAGAGTGGCTACACCATTACAAGCAATTAAAGGATCATGATCCAAAAATTCCTGTAATCTTTAGGAGCATGGCACAGCGTAAAACAGTAAGACTATGTGTACAACAAGAAAGACCGTACTATTACATTGACACAGGTTACTTAGGTAACATGGAAAAACGCAAAGACTGGCATCGTGTTGTTAACAGCGGAATGCAACATAGCGAAATAAATTGGACAGTGCCTGCAGATAGATTTGAACGATTAGCAGAAAACAAAGAATACTTGCCGTTTAAAGGTTGGCGCAAACATGGCGGACCAATATTGTTGGTTACTCCATCTGACAAGCCTTGCTTGTTTTATGGTATTAACAGAGATGAATGGTTAGAAGAAACATTAACAGAATTAAAAAAATATACAGATAGAAAAATAATAGTAAGAGACAAGGTTATGAGACGAGCCCGAATTGGTGACGGTAGTCTGTATAATCAATTGGAGCATGAGAATGTACATGCAGTTGTAACGTACAACAGCATAGCGGCAACAGAATCTATAGGATTTGGTGTGCCAGCATTTACACTTGCACCAAACGCGGCTGACTACTTTTGCGAAAAGGATTTAAGCAAAATAGAAAGTCCTAAATACGCAGAACCAGACGAAGTAAGACAATGGCAACATTGGTTAGCTTATTGTCAATATACTCCTTTCGAACTTTCAGATGGAACTGCATTTAGATTAATAAAGGAGTATAATTTAAAATGAGTATTAAGGTAGCATCATATTTAATGGGCATACCTCCGGGAAATAAAAACCCCGAGAAGCCAAAGATAATTGTAAACTTTATCGAAGGTGTATGGAAGACTGGAGACACAGGTGAAATAGTATGTGACTATGATCCTATCGATGCAGACGTTGCTGTTGTACAAGGATTTGTACACCCAGACAGCAAACCAGGCAAGCATTTACAACTACGAAAAAATGTTTTTGAAAAACAAGCCAGAGAAGGCAAACGTAGTATTATTGTAGATAGCAATTTGTTTTTGTACAGAGATCCTGACAACCGAAGAGGTTATCTACGCTATAGCTATGACGGTATTTTTCCTAACACTGGCGAGTATTGTAATGAAGATCCAGATCCTGCACGTTGGGGCAAAGTTGGCGCTGACTTAGGAATGAGATTGCAACCATACAAAAAAGGAAGTCCATCAGCACAATATATTCTTATTTGTTGTCAACGTGACGGTGGTTGGAGCATGAACGGTTCTCCATTATTACCATGGTTGGTTAAAACTATTACGCACATTAAGAAGTACAGTGACCGTCCTATTCGAATTAGATTTCACCCAGGTGACAAAAGACAACTCGAACATAAGAGAGCATTGTCCAGATATCGAATACCAAACGTAAGTATATCACACCACGAGAATATTATGCAAGATTTTGCAACTGCTTATTGTGTGATAAATTTTAATAGTAGTCCTACAGTGGCAGCGGCAATTGAAGGCATTCCTACATTTGTTTTAGATCCTGCACGTAGTCAAGCGGCAGAAGTATCGCATACTAAGTTAGAACATTTAGAAAACTTGCAAGATTTTGATAGAGAAAAATGGGTTCATAAAATGGCACAAATGCATTGGACATTAGACGAACTTAAAGACGGAACAGCATGGAGGCATCTAAGAAAATGGGCGATCAAGTAACAGTACTAACTACGTTTCATCAACCAGGATTAGAAACATACGGACAGCGATTCTTAGATAGTTTTGCAGAACGTGTTGACAATAGAATTAAATTGTTAGTGTATGCAGAAGATTGTACTCCTGTAAATCCTAACCCAGAGCAAATTACAATTTTAGATGCAAAAGAAGCATTGCCTAAACTTGTAGCATTTAAAGAGCGTTGGGGCAATGTACCTAAGGCAAACGGCAAGCCTCCACCTGATATTGTTGCACGTAGACCACGCGATCATCACAAAGAATTTAAGTGGGATGCTGTACGCTTCGCTAATAAAACTTATGCTGTGTATGACGCTGTACAACGCTCTAAGAGCTGGTGTGTGTGGATGGACGCCGACACTTATGTACACAGTGATTGGACATACGAACAGTTTATGAGTTTGCTTCCTAATAATGCATGGATTACATATGTTGGCAGAGGCAAAGGATCACAGACATGGCCAGAGTGTGGATTTTATGGATTGAATCTAAATCATCCAGTGTGCCATGAATTTATCAAAGAGTTTGAAAGGATGTATGAAGATGCCGATAATGGTATATTTACATTGGAAGAATGGCATGACAGTTATGTGTTTGGACACATACTTAACAATATGAAAAAAGACTTCCCCACAGTACACGACTACAGTGAAAACATTTATGTTACTACTGCTAAAACTGGTGGAGGTGGACATCCGCTAATCAACGGTCCTTTAGGACAATGGATCGATCACATGAAAGGTGGTCGTAAGAAAACTGGTAAAAGTAACGTTGCCAAAGACCTTATGGGCGATAGAAAAGAAGCATATTGGAATGAAGTTTAGTCTCTGGACAGATTATGGCGCACTTAATAGTAAACCAATTTTTGACGCTTTTGCAAATAGTCTTGTGGACGCTGGTCACAGTGTTGTTTATAACAGTTCTACTGCCGATGTTAATGTTATTTGGAGTGTGCTGTGGAACGGCAGGATGGCTCGAAACAAAGAAATTTGGAGCCAGAATAAACCAACCATAGTACTCGAAGTAGGTGGAATAAATAGAGGTGTTACTTGGAAAGTAGGGCTTAATGGAATCAATCGCGATGCTTATTTTGGTCCCAGTAATAATAATAGTGATCGTTGCAATGATCTTGGGCTATTATTAAAACCCTGGCGCACTGAAGGCAAATATATTCTTATATGTGGACAACACGATAAAAGTTTACAATGGCAAGAAATGCCACGTATGAGCAATTGGTTCTTAGATACCTACGATCAAATACGCAAAGTAACAGACAGACCTATACTATTTAGACCACACCCACGCTGTAGATTAGAACACATAGAACGCGGACTAAGACACGTAGAACGACAGGAGCCAATAAAACTTGACAATACTTACGACGACTTTGATATGGTGTTTGATAATGTCTGGGCTACTTTCAGCCATAGCTCTAATCCGGGGATTCACAGCGTTATCAATGGTGTTCCTGCTTTTGTTAGCCCTCACAGTCTTGCTTACGATGTCGGTAACGACATAGACTTTTTTCACGACATAGAAGATCCATTAATGCCGGATCGAACACAATGGCTAAACGACTACGCTCATACCGAGTATACAATTGAAGAAATATCTCAGGGTATCCCACTTAAACACTTGACAGATAAGTTAATCTAAGTTATAATAAACTTATGTTAAATGCAGAATCAATTGAAGATCTTCTTGAGCTATTTGCTTCTATGCATAGTAGTGAAGTATCTATAAAACCTAATTCATCAGACGTAACTATCATGTATAGTATTGCAAGAGCCACATTCAAAGGCACTGCACTTACTGATAGACAGTTTGCATTAATGCAAACAAAGTTAGAAACTTACAGAGATCAATTTGAAAGTCAAGGTGTTGACTTTAGTAGTTGTATTGGTGTTACAAGACAACCTTTGAGAGAAATAGATAGACGCAAATTTATAAAAATGTTGTCAACAGAACAAGCAGAAAAATTAAGACTTGATGACACAACTGATTGGTTTGTAATTAGATTTCCATTTAAAAAGACACACATATGTTTGCTTACACAGTTTCATACAGATACTAATGAATATGCACATAATAAAGGTAGTCACGAACACTTTTTTAAGTTTAGCGAAAAGAACGTATACGCTGTATTAAGTAGATTTATTGATAAAAACTTTGACATAGATGAAGAAATATTAGACTATTACAAACAAATTAAAGATATAAAGCAACAAGGACCAACTTACTTAAACATTTTACATAGCGATAATGTAACGTTTTCTAATACTACTGCGAAGCAATTTGCAGAAAATGAAATTGGAGAACTTAACGATGACAACTATTTTAAGTATTTAGATCGTAGATGGCGCTATGGTATTGATGTTGCAGATGTACATAATCCTAAGCAAGATGACCTTGTTAATGTTATATGTTGTAGGAAGAGTGCAAATATACACGTACCTACAAATACGTGGACTATAGATGATTTGTTTAGTGCAATTAATACATTAGATAGATTTCCGTTACTGTGTGTATTAGGCAGTGGACAACAATCGCTCGACCAGTTACATATGGTGTATCAGACAACAAAAGGCTTTTTATTACCACAAGAACAAAGTGTTCTTTTTAGATACGATAATCCAAGTGAGTTTAATGATTATGTAAAAGAAAAGAATCTCAATAATTGGGTTGACAAAAACACGAAAGTAGTGTATATTAATAATGAGAAGCTTCCTAAACTACTGTTAAAAGGTGAGTGGACGCCTGTAGCTGTGTTGCAATTTTCGGAACACAGAAATAGAACAATTCTTTCGTATACACATCACAACTGTGATTTAGTTATGTGTTATGCAGAAGAAATAGATATGATGAGAAGGTATAGTAAATTTTACGATGGCCAGCTGTAAACTTATAATTGAAGATGAAGTAAACATTAAGTTGGAAGGACTTGAGGTTGATGTACGAAGGAAGCTCGCGAATGCTCTTAAGTTTGAAGTGCCTTACGCAAGATACATGCCACAATACAAACTTGGTCGTTGGGATGGAAAGGTTGCTTTCTTTGGTATTGGTGGTTCTGGCTATGTCAATCATCTTAATATTGTTAGTGAAGTGTTACAAAAAAATAATGTACAGATAGTAGATATTGAGGACAGAAGACATCCTGTAAAATTAGACTTTCAACATGTTACAGAAAACTACTGGAAAGACCAAGGCGTAGTATGGCCTAAAGGACATCCAGCAGAAGGAGAAGATATTATATTACGTGATTATCAAGTAGAAGCAGTTAATAACTTTTTAGATAATCCACAGAGCTTGCAACAGATTGCTACTGGTGCAGGTAAAACAATTACGACAGCAACGCTGTCTCATTTAGCAGAGCCCTATGGTAGAAGTCTTGTGATTGTTCCTAACAAGTCGTTAGTAGAACAAACAGAAGAAGACTATATTAACTGTGGGCTCGACGTAGGGGTGTACTTTGGTGATCGAAAACAATTAGGTAAGACTCACACTATATGCACTTGGCAGAGTTTGAATATACTCGACAAGAAGCATAAGGACGGTAGCGCAGTATTAAGTCTGGCAGAGTTCCTTGAAGGTGTAAGCACTATCATCGTTGACGAAGTACATCAAGCGAAAGCAGAAGTTCTTAAGAACCTGCTCACTCGTAACCTACGTAACGCTCCAATACGTTGGGGACTAACCGGCACTGTGCCTAAAGAGAAGTTTGAATTCGAAAGTATTCATGCTTCATTAGGTCCTGTAATAGGACAAATTAGTGCTAAAGAATTACAAGACAAAGGAGTGTTATCCGAATGTCATGTGAATGTTGTACAGTTAATTGACACTGTAGCACATTCAGGTTATCAAGAAGAATTAAAATACCTTGTTACAAACAAAGAACGGGTAGAATATATAGGCAAACTTTTAAACAATGTTAAACAAACAGGCAATACACTTATACTTGTAGATAGAATCTCAGCAGGAGAAATGCTACAAGAACTAATACCTGACAGTACTTTTATAAGCGGTAGTGTTAAGGTAAAAGACAGGAAAGAAACTTATGATACAATACGTGAAGGAACAAATGAAGTTATTATTGCAACCTATGGTGTAGCTGCCGTTGGTCTCAATATTCCACGTATTTTTAATCTTGTGCTCATTGAGCCTGGCAAAAGTTTTGTTCGTGTTATTCAGTCCATAGGTAGAGGCGTTAGAAAGGCAAAAGACAAAGACTTCGTGCAAATATGGGATCTTACATCAACATGTAAGTTTGCGAAGCGACATCTAACTCAGCGTAAGAAATTTTACAAAGAAGCAGAGTATCCCTTTACTATTGAAAAAGTGGATTGGAAATAAATGAACATACTAACATTAGATGACAAAAGCTACAACTTAGAAAACTTGCCTGAAACATTAGACGACGACATACGTTTTTGTGTATTAGACAACAGCGATCCTAAAAATCCTGATTTCTTTTTTATACCTTTGATTTTCTTAGAAAGTTTTAGTGCGCCTGCAATGGTTTTAGAAATAGGCGGCAGAGAGCTTACAATGCCAGTAGACTGGAGCATGGCTGTTGGCTGTTCTGAGTCTGGCAACGATTTAGAAATACTACCTTTAACAAGTTTGAACGATAGAGGGTTTGAAGCATTTTTGTTTAACCCGTTGTCAGGATTCAAAGCAGAATTTGCTGACATTAAAATTGTAAATTTTTATCAAGATATAAAATGGTATTTTCCTAAAGTTAAAAATGGACAACTTTTAACTGTACCTATTACAGGAGGAGACAAACCGTTATGTGCATATTTTGTAAAAGACATAAGCAGACAAAGTGAAGTAATAGAGTACAGCCAATTGCTGTAGAGGAACAAATGACAGAAAACATTTATCATAGATACTTAGATTTGCCTTTCGAAATTACAAAGCATCCTGATTTCACTGGCTCACCAACTGATATGAAACATTACGACATCAATGATTATAACGATGACGCAATGAACGAATGGCACAAAAGTTTAGGCTTATATATTAGGCACACTGAAATATTTTACACACCTCCTGGAGGCAACTTACCAATACACTGTGATGAGACAGAATTGACTAACCATGTAAAGATAAACAAGACATGGGGTCCTGAAGAAGGTGTAACACGTTGGTGGACATCAAACAATGTAACTGTTAATGATGGCCGCGACGGTGCCAAAGAAGTTCTTGAAAACTTTGATGATAACGCTATCGAAGAATTTTCATATAGAGAACATAGAGTGTTAGTATCTAATCCTGATGATTGTAACTTAGTGTACGAAGCAAATACTAATACTCCAAGTATTGTGAATGTTGGACAGTTACACGACACACATAACCCTACAGACCAAGGACGTTGGACTATTTGTTTTGTACCAGCAAGAGGTGATGACTTCTATATTTACTGGGACGAAGCAATGGAAATATACAAAGATTTTATCAAAGGAGATAATAATGGGAATTAAAGCAGGAAAGATTTGGGGGAATACAGAACTAATACATGCAAATGGCGTATTAGAATTTCACCGTATCGAATACAAAGCAGGATACAAATGTTCAGAACATGAACATCAATTTAAATGGAACGGATTCTTTGTTGAGTCGGGCAAGATGCTTGTTCGAGTTTGGCAAGATGATCAAGGACTTGTTGATGAAACAATCCTTGAAGCAGGCGACTTCACTCAGGTGAAGCCGGGAAAGATCCACCAGTTCGAAGGTTTAGAAGACGGTGTCGCTTTTGAACTATACTGGGCGGAGTTTAACCACGATGACATTGTTCGTCGTACTTCAGGCACAGAAGTATAAAATAGAAAGAAGTAAATTATGTTCGGAAAACTATTAGAAGGTGTAGATAAGACTCTTGTAAGAAATCTTGTAATACTACACACACTTGTAATTGCAGTAAGTAATTACTTAGTTACAATTCGATTTGATGTGTTCCCTGGCGCAGACTTACCGTTATTTGGATCATTTCCATTAGCGGCGGCGGCATTTACATTTCCAATCGTTGTTGTAGCAACTGACCTTACAGTACGTATGGTTGGTAAAGAAGCAGGTAGAGCTGTTGTAGCAATGGCTATTATTCCTGCTATTATTGCATCAGTGCTTGTGTTATTAGCACTTGATGATCCACATGCATACAGAGTAGGTTTTGCAAGTGGTACTGCTTATGCTATCGGTACTATGCTTGATGTATATGTATTCCAAGCAATTAGGGAACGATCAAATGCATGGTGGGCGGCACCAGCTGTATCAACTATCGCCGCAAACATTATTGACACATATTCATTCTTTTATGTGGCGTTTGCAGGATCATTAGATGCAGAAGGCAATCTATCATGGATTGGCGCTAACTGGCATATTGTTGCACAGAACAACACACTAACGAAAATTGTAGTAGGCTTAATTGTATTCCTACCTGCATACGGATTGTTACTACGCTACCTCAGAGGTAGAATGGCAACAAACGGTGGGTAACCTTATACCCGATCAAACTTTGATATACGAGCGAGCCAACGGTGTTGTGTTTGCTCGTTATCGAGACAAGCCTGAGATACCCCGTTGGATAATCGGCGGGGATCCAGGAGCCATAGCAAAGGCACAAGGTGAACTTTTAGATTATGGTGAATGGAATGATTTATGCAAACTTGCACAAACACATCCTACTCTAAAAATTCAAATGGACAAATTAGTTACAACTTATTATTTGATTAAGGAGCATACGAAATGAAATTACTTATTTTATTATTAGCATTTATTACTGCGGTAGCAGTTTATACAGACGCCAATGCCCATGAGGATCCATTACAAATACCTTGGCCTAAAGGAGAAAAGGTTCCTTGTCGTTGTGATATCTTAGCTATGGATTATGAGCTATGCCTTAAAGGTATCGGCAGAAAAGAATGCTTTAAGGAAAGTAAAAAAGAACCAGTAAAACCATGTGGGAAGGCTACATCATGAGATATAGAAATTATACCATAGGTGGCAATGTAGTAAAAGAAGATAATCGTTACGTTGTAACCGACAATACAGAATTAAAAAACCTTGTGGTAAGTAGCACAAGGTTAAACCCATTTAAAAGCACATCAGGTCACAGTCATGCAGGGCAAGAGGAAGTCTATATGTTTATAGAAGGTCATGGCGAAATGGAACTTAATGATAAAACATTTGAAGTACAACCTGGCGATACAGTATTAATAGAAGATGGTGTATTCCATAGAGTACACGCATTACAAGACACGCTTTACTTTATTTGCGTATTCGACGGAGGAAGAAAACATTGAGAATTATAGCAGGCCCTTGCCAACACGAAACACTTGAGCAAAGTTTAGAAATTGCTACAGAATGTAAAAGAGTATGTGACAAGTACGGCATTGATTACTACTTCAAGGCAAGTTTCGATAAAGCAAATCGCACAAGCGCAGATGGACAACGTGGGTTAGGACTTACACCCACACTACATGCATTTGCAGATATGAAAGGCGACATTGCTAATTTAAAGATTCTAACTGATGTTCATACAGTTGAACAAGTTAGAGAACTGGGCAAAAGTCCAGTAGTTGACGTTTTACAAATACCTGCCTTTTTATGCAGACAAACAGATCTTATTAGAGAGGCATGTAGAACTGATAAAATTATTAATATAAAGAAAGGACAGTTCCTTGCACCGTGGGACGTCAAAGGTATATTAAGTAAAACAGAAGGTGCAAAAGAAATATGGATAACAGAAAGAGGTACAAGTTTTGGATATAATACTTTGGTCGTTGATTACACTGGCTTGCTCTATATGCTTGATACCTATAATGTTCCTATTGTTTTTGATGTTACCCACTCGGTTCAACGCCCGGGAGGAAATGGCAGTAGTAGCGGCGGTAATAGGGGGTATGTCCCTGGCTTGGCTCGCTCTGCATCTGCATTGGGTATAACAGATTTCTTTTTAGAAGTACATGCTGATCCTGACAACGCTCCAAGCGACGGACCTAACATGTTACATCTAACAGACTTCGAAACAGTAGTAAGAGATATTATAGGTTACAGTTATGAAAACAGCAATACTAATACCAGCACGGTACGGTAGCACACGCTTTGAAGGGAAGCCACTATGTATGTTAGATGGTGTCCCAATGATAAAACGTGTGTATGACGCTTGTATTGCGTCTAAGATACCAACATATGTGCTTACAGATGATCAACGCATATACAATGTGGTAGGTGGTAACTGCATCATTGATCGAGAAGAATACGACAACGGTACTGAAAGATGTGCCGGTGCAATAAAGAACTTTAGGCAACTTGACCGTTATAACAAGTTTATAAACGTGCAAGGTGATATGCCAGATGTGACACTGCAAATGATAGAACGTTGTGTAGAATGGTTGAAGTATCATTCTATCAGCACAGTATACACTGACATGCCTGAAGAGATGCAAAACAATCCTGACTCAGTCAAAATGGTTAGAGCAGGCGACCAAGCTCTTTGGTTTGGTAGAGGAATGACTGGCTACGGAGATTGGCACTTAGGTATATACGGATATAAACGAGATGCATTGGAATTATATCCAGATATGCTTGTAGAAAAAGAAGAACAGGTTGAAAAATTAGAACAGTTACGTTGGTTAAAAAACGGTTGGCAAATCGGCTGTTCGAGTGTATACTTTAAAGGTACAGAGATAAATTCACCAGAGGACGTAGACATATGGCACAAGACAAACTGTCGTTAGCAGAGATATTTGCAGGCATTGATACAAACAGCAAAAGCCTTTGGAAGGAACTAAGCGAAGAACAACGCAAGAGTGTTAGCTTTTGGTTGTTGAATAGATATGCAAGTGCAGTGTCTGGTAATAGAGATGCACAAGAACTTGCTGTTGTAATGACAAATGAAATTTACAACAAGAACTGGAACGAATTAGGCGTCAAACATCCACAGTTGCAATGGCAACTATTATGTGCTACACACAATGCGGCATCATCAATTAGGCGACACAATTGGATTGGTTTCAAAAAGAAAACAGGCGATAATAGTAAATCTGTAAAACTATTAGAACAACTATATCCAAACATGAAACGTGATGAGGTAGAATTACTTGCTCGAATACATACAAAAAAAGAACTCAAAGAGTTGGCAAAGGAACACGACATTGACATCAAGCTCTAAGCCATATGTTTGCGAATACTGCGGTAGTGGTTACGTTAGAGAAAAAACTCTGGCGGCGCATATGTGTGAAAAGAAGAGACGTGCATTACAAAAAGATGAAAAACGTGTTAGACATGGCTTTTATGCATTTCAAAGATTTTACAAATTAAGTGCAGGTACAAAGAAAGAAAAAACATATCAAGACTTTTGCAATTCACAATATTACAATGCATTTGTAAAGTTTGGCAGTTTTATTAGTAATGTAAAACCGTTGTATCCAGAAAAGTATATTGACTGGGTAGTAACGTCAGGTGTAAAACTTGATCATTGGTGTAGAGATGAATTGTATGAAAAATATGCATTAGAGTTTATTCTTAAAGAAAGTGTAGAGACTGCACTTGAACGTAGTGTTACAACTATGATGGATTGGGCAAGCGAACAAGAAACAGCACCATGGAATCATTATTTTATGTATGTAAGTTTGAACAGAGCAGTATGGGATATTAAAGACGGCAAGATAAGTCCGTGGCTCATACTTAATTGTAAGACTGGTAAAGACATGCTAAGTAAATTAAATGACGAACAACTTGAAATGGTGTTTCACGTTATTAATCCTGAACATTGGGCATTACGCTTTAAGCGAAGTAAAAGTGACGTGGAGTTAGCTAAACAAGTAGCTAAGGAAAGTAGTTTATGAAAATATTGATATGCGGTCCAGAAGGCTCAGGAAAAACAACATTAGCTAAACCATTTGCAGAACTTATAAATGGTGTTTATGTAAACAAAGATAGTTACGAAAAAAGAGAACTACGTGGATATGTTGATGCTATTGTTGCTATGGGCAAGACTGTAGTAATAGACAAACGATGTAATACAAATGCCGCAGTTGAATACTTACAGCCTGATTACATTGTATGGATGGATATGCAAGAAGATGTAAAAACAGAAAGACCTTATAGAGTAGACTATCATATTACTAAATGGTTTGACGACACAGCGGCACAGCTAATGCCTGTAGTACAACGATTTATAGAAAAGAAAGGAAAATTATGAACTTAGTATATCACCCAGATCCATTTTTAGACAAGCAGGTTGCTATGGTTGATTTAGAAAATCCAGGATTTGATCCAAAGGAAATTAAACAGCAAATGATTGACACCATGCTTGCAAACAATGGTATCGGACTTAGTGCTAATCAAGTAGGATTAGATGCACAAGTTTTTGTAATGGGCGATAGCGTAACTAACGCAATGATTTGTATTAATCCTACTATACTTGAATACACAAAAGAAACTGTATTGGATACAGAAGGTTGTTTAAGTTTTCCTAATGTATATGTAAAAGTACAACGTCCAAAAGAAATACTTGCAGAATTTTACAACGAAAATTTAGAAAAACAAACTGTAAAGATACAAGGTTATAGTGCAAAATGTTATTTGCATGAATGGGATCACTTGCAAGGTGTTACATTTAAAGATCGCGTAAGCAAACTAAAATGGAACATGGCACTTAAGAAAGCAAGAAAAATAGGAAAGACATATGCCTGATATTGACATAGACTTTGCTGATAGAGACATAGTGCTACAAAAACTTGACCATAGAGTAGCAAGACTCAACACAGGCAAGAAACACAATACAGGTGTATATGCAACTGAGATTCCGCACAATCCTGTTAATAACTTGAGTACAATAGAACACAAGACAGCAGAAGATAGAGGATACTTTAAATTAGATTTTCTTAATGTAAGTATCTATAAAGACGTAAAAGACGAAGCACACTTACAAGAATTAATGGAAAGGAAACCACTATGGCAACTTCTGGAACACGAAGACTTCAGCGAAAAAGTATTTCATCTCAACGGGCACAACGCACTATTGAAGCAATTGAAGCCGTCATCGGTAGAACAATTAGCGGCAACATTAGCAATTATACGTCCGGCAAAAAGACACTTAGCGGACAAAGATTGGAAAACAATAATGGACGAGGTGTGGACAAAGCCGACAAACGGTGAGTATTATTTTAAGAAAGCACACGCAATATCTTATGCTATGGCGTGTGTTGTACACATAAATTTATTATGTGAACAGATATCTAATCCTTAGACTTCCTTACTAACTGTACACTCTTACGTTTGACTCTTTTTATAGTCAAGTTATGTAAGTTTACGCAGGGACCAATAGTAACTTTTACATCTTTAGAATTCATTGTCATTATGGCATGTTTAAACTTTGCCATTTCATCTCTTAGAAATATGTTAATTGGAATCATTCTATTTGATTCCCACCACCAAACTTCACCTAAATCTAAAAACTGCTTTTCTTCAGCTGTATTGTGTAATTCTGTATAAACATACATACTCGTGACTGTGCTGTCTTGATTAATAATAATCCCGACATATTCCTGGCCACCGTAGGTTACGATTGACAGGAATGGAAATTTTTCTTCAATATCTTTTAATAACATAATTCTCGATAAATATTAGTATGCAACTGTTACCAAGATATTTAGTCTCAAACAAAATCAACATTGTATCAAATGATACAGGATTCATCACGGAGTATAGACCAGTGTATTCAAGAACCGTACAACTATATAAAGGAATTGATAATGATCTACAATTCCGTTTATTAAATGCAGATCAAAAACCA
>Ga0181401_1000176_pt1 | contig 25741 bp, 27 predicted proteins | sample 24SPOviralmetaG_FD_130130 | JGI IMG/M metagenome (GOLD analysis project Ga0181401, IMG submission 130130) | Marine viral communities from the oligotrophic San Pedro Time Series (SPOT) site, San Pedro Channel, CA, USA - 24 SPOT_SRF_2011-07-20 | ecosystem: Environmental > Aquatic > Marine > Strait...
ATTTATGGTTGTACTGACAGTACTATGTTTAATTATAATCCTTTAGCTAACGTAGATAACGGATCTTGTTTACCATTTGTTTATGGTTGTACTGATCCTTTAGCTTACAACTATAATCCACTAGCTAATACTACAGATAATTCATGTTGTTTAATTGCTGGTTGTACTGATCCTTTAGCAGTTAACTATAACGAATTTGCTTGTTTTGATGATAACTCATGTATAACAGCAGTTCCTGGTTGTACTGATGTTTCAGCTTACAATTACAACCCAACAGCAAACGTTTCAGATTCTACAGCATGTTTATATGATGCTGGTTGTTACGGAGGACCAGGTGTTCCATATTGGCTAAATGATGAATGTTTTGCTTGGGTAATTGATGTAGATGATTACTGTTGTGATAATGAATGGGATCCCACATGTCAATCAATGTATGATTACTGTCAATTAGGATGGCCAACAGATATAGCAGATGTTGCTTCATTAGGAATAGCAGTTTACCCCAACCCAACAAGAAACGTATTAACTATAGATACTAGATTAGATATTAAAGTAGAATTATATGATTTAATGGGAAGATTACTAATAAATTCAACAGAAACTAGACGTTTGGATTTATCTGATTTACCAAATGGATTATATAATTTATCAATCATACACGAAAATAAACGATATAGTAAACAAATAGTTAAACAATAACAGCTTCTAGGATAATTTTATATTTATCATAGAATAACACTTATATAGCAATGGCAAACGATAAATTTTACGGATATTCACCTAAAACAAGTAAACCTAGTGGAAAAGAAGGATCATCATGGTCTGGAGAAAAAGAAGGTAATTCTTATGAAAATTTAGGTAATAGATTAGATAGATTAAACCCATACGAATTTAGAAAAGGTATGGATTATGAATTAATATCAGTAGGGGTTTCACGACTAGCGGAATCTACACCTGGAGAAAGAGAAAAAGCTACTGAAGCTGTTCTTAAAAATCTCGAAGAACATGGTGGATATTATACTGCTTTAATTACTTATGAAACTGAATATCGTAATGCAGAAAAAAAGCCTGCTTTTAAAACATGGTTATCTGAACAAGATGAATTTAAAATGAAAGAGGTGGATAAAGAATATAAAAATGATAAAATGGTAGAATTAAAAGAAGCCATTAAATCCCAAATCAGAACAACTTTATTAACAGAAGCAAAAGATGTTGATGAAGAAGATGAAGATACTACAGCTAAAAAAGCAGCTAAGGGTGCTAAAAAAGCAGCTAAAGGTACAGCTAGATTTGATAAAGAAATAAAAGCTATTGAAGAACTATTATTTGGAAAAGATAAAGGTGATGAAAAAGCTTCTGAAGAGAATCCAGGTAAGGGTAGTTTATTATTTATAAAAGATAAAAATTTAGAAGCTTATAAATCGGATAAAAATATAGATAAATATAAAAAATCTATTGAATTAACAGATGCTATTACTAAAAAACTTGAAAAACATGTTGAAGCCTTTAGCAAACTAGGTAATAAAGTTACTGTTGCTGATGTAAAAGGTAAAGATCTTCCTGATACTATTAAAAAACTAGAAGCTAGAATTACAGCTATTAAAAAGGAAGAAGAACAAGCTATAGCTGATAAAGGTAAAGAAAAAAATGAGATCGCTTCAACTGATATGACTAGAGCTAATCATTTAAGATTACTTGAAATTATTAAAGAAAATGGTATTTCACTTAGAGAAGGAAAAGATTCAGTAAAAGTATATTACGAAATAGCTAAACAAGCTTATTTAGAAGGCTTATCAAAAGGTCTTAAATTATAAATAAAAAATCATGAAACTAACAACACTTAAAAATATTATTAAAGAAGAAATTATAAAACTTCAAAATGAACAAGTCAATTTACCACAAGGACAATCAATGGAGGGTATGAGCTCATGGGGGTTAAATTGGATAAATACAATAAATAATATGCCTCAAGCAAATAGATGTAATTTTATTAATGGTAGAATTGCGGGTTGGCAAAATAAACTAAATACAGCAGGTCCTAATTTTGCAAACCAACTTAAGATGAAATTAAATGTAGGTATAGGAAAAGGACAAGCTGAAGGGTGTTTTGACGCTGGTACACATCCAACCTATTTCGTACAAGGATACATGGGACAAGGACCAGCAGTATAAAAATATAAACACGTTATGATAGAATATTTAAAAAATTTATGGAATGCTCTTTGGGCTAAAACAACAATAGACGAAGAATTAAAATCCAGATACGACGAAGTCGTAAAAGAATTAGAAGATGTTAAAGCATCTGCTAAGCAAGTAGTTAAACAATCAAAAGACGTTGTTAAAGCTGCTAAAGGTAAAAAACGAAGAGGTAGAAAACCTAAAAAATAATTAACCATTCTAAAATTAGAAAAATGAATTTACAAGAATTAAAAGAAATGATTAAAGAAGAATTCGATGCTTATACAGAGCAGGCAGAACCAACAGTAGATGTATCAGACGCAGATATAGATGCAGATGGTGATGAGGATTCTGAAGAAACTTTACGTCAAATCTACGATATGCTAAAAGATTACTTCGAAGGAGGTAATGATGCTGGTGATGGTGCTGATGCTGATGATGCTGATGATAATGATGAGGCTGAAGAAAAAGATGCTGAACCAGCAGAAGAAAAAGAAGAACTTCAAGAGAGATTTAAAAAATTAGCTAATATTATTAAAGGATAATTAGCTATGACTCTTAACGAGTTATTATTAGAATGGTCTTACCGAACTCAAAAGGGATATCCATCACTGGGTAACCCTTCTGATGTTCGTGTTTTAAAAACATTATTAGAAAAATTAAATTTACCTTCAGATACTATTATTAACAGAATGTCTGAAGCTTCTTTAAATCCTGGTGAATTAAGAAAAGATCGTGAACCTAATCGCGCAGAAGTTTTTCTTAAAAAAATCGAAAATAATGAAGAATTTGAACTAATGGATGGCTCTATGGTTGTTATAGATAAAGAACAATCAGCTGATTCAATTCAAAGATTAAAAGATAAAGATTTTAATAAATTAATATTTACTGACACATCAGGTAAACAATTAAAACTAAACCAATTTAAAAAAACAAAAGAATTTGGTGCTGGATCAGGTGCTGGAGGTGGTTCTGTAGATACTAGGATAATGGAATCGGCTCATTGTTTTGGTTTAGCCATAGCATATTATGTTAAAGGAGAGAAAATCACTAAAGAAGATTTAATTAGAGAAAATTTTGAACAAGCCCAACCACATGTAGATGTAGATGCTACAATTGATGAAATAGAAGAATTTTTAGAAAGAAAACCTTTATGGTATGATTCAACAGCTAAATCAGTTAATAAAATATATGATTTATTCCCTAATAATAGTTTTAAATTCCATAGAGGTTCTGAACAAGTAAAAGCCATATATTCTGCTTGGCAGTCGGCTAAAACAGAAAAAGGTTTAAAACTAATGGATGATAAATGGAATCCCGCTGATATTTGGTTAATATCACCAAAAATTAGTGGTGTGACTTTTTCAAATGATTTAAAAATATTAAATGGTGAAATATCCAGTTTTTATGAAGATAGAGATTTAGTAGGTATTTCATTAAAAATGATCGGTAAAAAAGCTGAAGCCACCTCAAAAGTATTTGGCGATCCAAACATACCACCAGGAAATGAATATAAATATGAAGGTTATAAAACTACTACTAAATCTTCTACAGTTGAAATTCAATATACAGGTGGTTCAATTACATGTAGGAATTTTAGTGTTGAAACTGGCTGGTCTACTGAAATAAAAGGTAAAGCCGCTCAAGGCGGTAAATGTGGGCATACAGGGGTTAATGATATTTTAAAATTAAATAATGTAACACAACTACCTCTACAACGAGATACATTAGCTGCTTTTAAAACTGATGATAAAGAATATTATGATAAATTTTATTATTTATTTGATCGATTTATAGAAAATATAAATGATAAAGATTTTAAAGAATTATATGATGAAAAACCACTTTCTTGGAAAACATCTAATTATATGGGGCTAGAATTTCTATCACGCTTAGAAGATAACCCTGAACAAACAGACGAAATACTTAACGATGTAATGCGATATGCTTCATCATCAACTAAATTATCATCTCAATTTATAAAAATATCTTAAAAAAAACTTGGATTACATTAATATTTTCCATATCCTACAACTGTAGGGGTTTTTAGGTCGAAGTGGCGAACCGGTTATGAATCAATACGATCCCAAACATATAGATAAAGCGTTAAAACGGATGGAAAAGTCCGATACGTTAAAGAGCATTCCCCGCCCTGATACCAACATTATGTCATTTTTCAATGATATAGAAGAAGATAATCAATTAAATAAACAAAAAACAGCTGCTGAGCTAAAAAAAGAACAGTACCTAGAAAAAGTGAATTCCTTAAAGAAATTAGTAAAAAATGTGGGTACTGAAGATGAAATTAATCGCCTAACAGCAATAGGTGCTTTAATTGAAACTACTAATTTCCTTAATTTAAAACCAGACCGTAAAAAAATATTAAAAGAAAATATGGTATGGTGTAATGAAATCTATAAACAATATACAAATGAAAATTAAAAACTTAGACCGCTGGTCTGATGATGATTACTATCCAAAAAAACAAAAAATTAAACGTACAAAACCTCGTAAAGATAATTTGGATGGTGTAAAAAAAGGTCGTACGTTTAAATCAACTAAAAAATAATATTATGGCAAAATACGAACAACAAGTACAAAACGCAATGGAAAGATTAGATCAATCCTTAGCTAGATTAAGAGATCTTATTAAAAGGGGCGAAAATGCTAATGCAATTCATTTTATGGAAAGAGGTGAATTAAAAGATCGTTATGAAGACCTTCAAAATATTATTAATATCTCCTATAATGGTAATTATGGAGCTAGAGGTGTAAGAAACACAGGAAATTTATAATATGTTATCAGCAGAAAAAATCCAATCAAATTGGAATCGTTACATTCAAGTAGTAGAAACTTCGTTTTCAAAAGAACGAACAGACATATTATTACCATTTTTAGACAAGTATAAAGAAAGAATGATGATGATGCCTGCTTCAAGCAAAAATTGGCACCATTCAGCATTTGCAGGTGGTTATACTGATCACGTTTTACGTGTGTATGATTGCGCTAATTCATTATATAAAACGTGGAAAGACATGGGTGCTGATATTTCAACGTACACTGTTGAAGAAATGCATTTCGCAGCTTTATTTCATGATTTAGGTAAAATGGGTCAACAAGAAGGTGAATATTATCAACCAAACGACTCAAAATGGCATGTTGAAAAATTAGGACAAATATATAAATTCAACACAGATATACCTGCGATGAAAGTCCCAGAACGTTCATTATTTATACTACAGGAAATTGGTTGTAAAGTAACTCAAAACGAGTATATTACAATTAAAATCCATGATGGTTTATATGATGAGTCAAATAAATTTTATTTTATGTCTGGTCAAAAAGAAACTAGACTCAGAACTCATTTACCAATATTAATGCACCAAGCAGATCACATGGCTGCTCAAATTGAATTTGAAGAATGGAATAATGCATCTGATGCTGTTCCTAAATCAAAACCAGCTAATGCATCTAAAGGTGATAAAACACTAAGAGCAGCTAAAAAAGTAAACGTAGAAAATAACCCAAAATTAGCATCAGCAACATTAGATGTTATAGATTCATTTTTTAAAGACTAATGACAACACTTAGTATTATATTAGCAGTAGTAGTTGTAACTTCTTTTTTTGTAATAAGAAATTTACTTAAACAAATAGAAAAATTAGAAGATATACAAACAGAATATGAAAATTTTATCACTAAACAAAGCGAAGCTATTAACGCTTGTGATCAACGATTAAAACAAATTGATGATAGAGGTATTTTCAGTGGAGATGATCAAATAGGATGGTTTTGGACTGATATTAAAAAAATACAAGAAGCATTAAACGAATTTACCCTTAAATAGACCCTTAAATGTCAAATGAAAAAAAATCAGAACCGGCTACCACCGGTTCTCTTACTCCCGAACCCGTTGTTAAAAAAAGACGAGGTAGAAAACCATCTAAAAAACAATATTTTACCTCAGATGTAGACGCTGCTATAAAAGAATATTTAGCATCCTCTAATCAAGAAGAAAGAAACGAAATATATCGTTCTCGTATAGCGTACGCTTTTTATAAATTAGCTGAAAATCTAATCCACACATTTAAATTTTACTATACAGAGGTAGAATCATTAGAAGATTTAAAACATGAGGTTTGTTGTTTTTTCTTAGAAAAACTAGATTATTTTAAACCAGAAAAAGGATCTAAGGCATTTTCGTATTTTTCTATTGTAGGTAAAAATTATCTTATACTATATAATAATAATAACTACAAAAAGAAAAAAGCCAAAGTAGACCCATTAGCAGCAGACGAAGATGCTGGTGTATTACGTCAATTAGGTAGAGATGATCGTAAAAAAGATATAAAAGAATTTATAGACTATTTTACCGAATATGTAGATAAACACATGTTTACTTTATTTAAAAAAGATCATGATAGAAAAGTATGTGATGCTGTAAATATATTATTTAAACGAAGAGAAAATTTAGAAATATTTAATAAGAAAGCACTATACATTTATATAAGAGAGATGACTGGTGTAGAAACCCCAGTAATTACTAAAGTAACTAAAGTACTTAAAAAACTATATAAAAGACTTTACACTGAATATGCCGAAACAGGGTATGTAAGAGTTTAAACTTTCCCATATTTATAACAAAATAGTATGGATCCATTAAATCAAGTATTATTCGATGATGTTTCTTTCTCTGATTTATTGAAAGATATCCACGGCAACCAAAAGAAAAAAGCCAAACAATTAGCTCAACTTATATCTGAGTTAAAGCCATTAGTGCAATCTTTGGGTGATGCCACTGTTGTAGTGCCATTAATAAAAGAATACATGGAAATCAGTGTAAAAAACGATGATGCATTAATAAAAATGGCAGCAATTGTACAACGCTTATCAACTGGCACAACTAATTCGGGTGATGGTGGATTATTGACAGAGGAAGAAATGGCTCAACTTCAAGATTTAACTGAAGAAATAGCTAAAACTGTTGAAGAACCTAAACAATTAGATACACCTAAAGATGGAAATAGCTAGAGTTCAAGAAATAATAACAGATAAAGAACTTCAAGAAAAATATTATAATATATATGGAAAAGAAGATTCTATAGGAAGTATATTATTTACTTTTTTAGATGAACCTACACCTATAAATTTTAATCCTTCTACTTGTAGAGTAGCTAAGCCTTTAAACTATAATATTTCGCATTATCCCGTAGCTGGTGAATTAGTTCATGTTATCCCCGCCCCTGGTGAATCATATAATACAAATGGTAGGATGGAGTATTATTATCTTGCACCTATATCTATTTATCAACAACCTAACAGTGATTCATATCCTGATAGTTTAGATGAAGATAATGAATATTATAAAGGTCAATATTTTCAAAATGCTGATAATATAAATCCTTTACTTCCCTATGAAGGAGATATTATGATAGAAGGTAGATTTGGTCAATCAATAAGATTTGGTTCTACTATAGATAATTCAAAAGTAACAAAACCTAACAGATGGAGCAATGAAGGAGATTTAGGAAATCCTATAACAATAATTAGAAATGGTCAAACAACTTCCCCAGATAGTTTTAATGGGGATAGAATTTTAGAAGATATAGATCAAGATCCCTCAAGTATTTATCTTTGTTCAAACCAACAATTATCTAATTTCCAACCAGCTTCCTTATATGATGAATCATATGGTCAAGATATATTTAAAGAAATACAAAAAGAAGAAGTAATAATTTCTGATGATGAAATAACACCTAATACAGTAGAAGACAAAGAACTTAATTCAACATCTAACCTACCAGCAGAAGAACTCCAAATAGTCCAAGAAGATTTACAAGATACCCCATATTCTTATTACGATATAGCAGGCACAGAAGAAATAGATGATAATTTCTTTGTAGGAGCAGATGATTTACCTGATACTAACGAAGAAAACATATAAAAATGGCATTAGATTTTACATATAAAGAATATTATAGTTCACTAACCGCAATTAAAAATAATATTAATAATAAACCAGGAGTAGATGAAAGTTTAGATCCTGCTTTTTCAGAAGCTAATATAAAAATTAATTTAGAAAAACTTCATTATAATGTTATTGACCCTATAAGAAAAGCATTTCCACCTTATACAAATGGAAATAATAAAGATATATGGATTACATCAGGTTATAGGTGTAAAGAATTAAATAATGGGAATAAAGGAATAAAACCATCAGGAGCTCTAAATTCACAACATAAATATGGTTATGCTGTAGATATTTTTAGTATTAAATCTCGTGCTTCACTAATATTTAATTGGTGTTATCAAAATTTACCTGCATGGAATCAGATGATATGGGAATTTCCCGAAAAAGGTGATTGGGTGGATGGAACAAAAAGCCCAGCATGGGTTCATATATCTTATGTTGAAGGAAATAATAGAAAAGGATGCTCTTTAGCTTCTAATAGAGAAGATCTCCATGAAATGTATAAAACAGAATTTACTACTCGTTCAGGAGCTTATACCCACGGAATAACTTTAGCAGACCAAAATTTAATATAATGGCATATATACCTCAAGCACCAGGATCATATCAAGGAAACCAAGTATTAATTAATTCTGATAGATTAACATTTAATGCTAAAGAAGATAGTATATTATTATTTTCAAATAAAGCTATAGGGTTTAGTACTAATGGTAGTTTTCATTTTGATACTAGCCCTAATGAAAGTGAAAGTAAATTTGTAGTAAATTCACCTAATATATATTTAGGTTTAGAATTCGACAATACATTACCAACACAACCAGCAGTACTAAGTGATGAATTAATTTCATCTTTAACTGAAATTTTAGATTTAATTGCAAAAGTATATCAAGATTTATCATTTAATATATCTTTTATATCTACTTCTCCTGGAAGTCCTACAGGTATGAACCCTACTAATTATAATATATTAGAAAAAAGAATAAGAGAAATTCAAAAAATACAAGATAGTTTTGAAAGTTTTAAAAGTCAAAACACTAAATTAGTATAAAAATGTCAACTAGAGCTATAAAAAATATTATTTCGTCTAAATTAGATTCTTTAATTACAAGATCTAAACAAAAAATTAAAGAAGAGGGAAAAAATAAAATCACTGATTTAAAAAAACAACTTCCTACCCCCAACGAAATTAGAGAAAAATTAAAAATAGATATAAACCAGGATTCTTGTAGTGCTGAAGGACAAGAAAAATTTGATAAAAAAATAGCTATCTTAAGTAATAGATTAAATTTTATTAATAATAATGTAAAGTCCTCTTTAGATGAAATTAATAAAGTAGATGAAAAAATTACAGAAATAATTAATGCGGATGTTGATGGACCCATAGGACAAATACAAAAAACAGTAAAACCATTAGAAATTTTAGTAAAAACCCTCCAATATTTCTTAATTTTAGCCCCTCTTATATATTTAGCTAATTCTGGCCCCACAGCTAGTGGAGCAATACAAGCTCAAACAGCTAAAAAAGAAGAAAAAGCTAACTCTAAAGTGGGTGAATATATAGCATTATTTGCCTCTATTCCCCTAATTATAGCTTACTTTAGAAATGAAGCAAATAAAATTAAAAAATCTATAAACACTATAAAACCCAAACTACAATTTATTCAAAATGAAGTCATTAAATTACAAACATATATGGCTGCATTAGCTCTACAACAACAAGTAGATTGTTTAAATTTGAATAATGGGGGTAATAATAGTGAAGGTGAAGCAACACCTACTTATTCTGATTTAGAATTATATCTTCAACAACTTCAAGACCAATATAACGTAGTCTTACAAGAATTACAAGTAAAGGGAAAAACAAAAGCTATAGAAAGAACTTATACTTTAAAACAAGTATTAGATAGTTTTGAAGAAGACTATAATACAAGTTTTAAAACCATTAATCCCACTAACATTCAGTAATAAAAAAAACAAAAACTTTATATTTATTAACAAACAACAATTAACAATGAAAGCAAAAACCTTTGAAAATCTAATTAGAAAAGTAGTTAGAGAAGAAATCGATTATGCTCTACGTAGAGAAATTAAATCACTTAAAGAAGATTTACGTGATGAACTTAAACCAACAATCACAGAACACACTGAAAGAATGGTAGAAGTTCCTGAAGAAACAAAAACTTCTTTAAGAGAAAAAATAATGGGTAAAAAACCTATTAAAAAACAAGAACGAAATTTTACAAATAATTCAGCTTTAAATGATTTATTAAATGAAACGGCAATGGGAGATACAAATACACAAACAGCCCAATCACCTGTAAGTTTATCAGACCCATTTTCATCTGAAGCCCCATTACCAATGGATACAACAGGTATGCCAGATTCAGTAGCTGATGCAGTTACAAGAGATTATAGTGGTTTAATGAAAGCAATTAACAAGAAAAAAGTAAACTAATGCCTATAATTAAAGGAACAGGAAGAATAAATCCATTAGATCTTAATAGAGATTTTACTATTGGGCTAGAGTTTCCTTTAAATGAAGAAAATATGTTTTCAGGAACTGAAACAACAGCAGATCAAGCTAGAGCAAATTTAATTGATGTGTTATTAACATATCCTGGAGAAAGAATTAATTTACCTAATTTTGGTGTAGGATTAAGAAATTTATTATTTGAACAAAATATAGATTTAGTTATATTAAAAGAAAAAATTCAAACCCAAGTAGCTAGATACATGGGAAATATTAGAATTGATGAACTGGATTTAAATTATTCAGAAGATCAACAAACTATATTTATAAGTATAACTTATGGTTTACTAGATGGTACTTCAGATAGTATACAATTAAATTTTAACTAATGGCCTATAATAAAGTATTAAATACTCCTAAAGAGAAAGAAATAAAATATCTAAATAAAGATTTTAATTCATTTAAAAATCAGTTAATAGAATTTACCCAAACATATTTTCCTGATAATTTTAATGATTTTAGTGAAGGTAATCCGGGTATGATGTTTTTAGAAATGTCCGCGTATGTTGGGGATGTTTTATCTTTCTATACAGATAACCAAATACAAGAAACATTTTTATCTTTAGCTCAAGATAAAGAAAATCTTTATAATATGGCGTATGCTATGGGGTATAAACCTAAAACAACCTCAGCAGCAAGTACCAATTTAGATATATCCCAATTAGTACCTTCTAAAATAGTAAATGACACTTATGTTCCCGATTATGATTATGCTTTAAATATTAGAGCCAACTCAACATTTGGTTCAACAGAGGGATCTACTTTTTATACAACTCAAGATGCTGATTTTACTTATTCATCATCTATAAATAATATAAGTATTTTTCAATATGATGGTTCAAATAATCCCGAGTATTATCTTATTAAAAAAACAGTCCCCGCAATTTCAGCTGAATCTAAAACCCAAACATTTACTATTGGTGCACCTGAAAAATTTAAAACATTAACACTATTTGATACAAATATTATATCAATAGAATCAATAACTGATTCAGATGGGAATATTTATTATGAAGTACCTTATTTAGCCCAGGATACTATATTTGAACAAGTAGAAAATATAGGAGCTAATGATCCCCTTCTACAACAATATAGTGGAGAAACTCCTTATTTAATTAAATTAAAAAAAGTCCCAAGGAGATTTATATCTAGAGTTAAACCAAACAATCAAATGGAAATCCAATTTGGTGCTGGTATAAGCGATAAAGCAGACGAACAAATTATTCCTAATCCCGATAACATAGGTTTAGGGATAAAAGATGGTAGATCTAAATTAGATGTAGCATATGATCCATCTAACTTTTTATATACAAAAGCTTATGGTCAGGTTCCATCTAATACAACATTAACTGTAACTTATTTAGTAGGTGGGGGGTTATCCTCTAATGTAAATAGTAATACTATAACTCAACCTGAAACATTATTAATCACTAATAAACCCAATTTAAATATTGGTATGTTAACTTTTGTAAAATCTTCTGTAAGTTCTACAAATGTAGAAGCAGCCAAAGGGGGTGGAGCTGGAGATAGCATAGAGGATGTTAGACTTAATGCAATATCTTCTTTTTCTACCCAAAATAGAACAGTAACTAAAAACGATTACATCATTAGAAGTTTAAGTATGCCCCCACAATTTGGTGCTATAACTAAAGCATATATAACACAAGATGACCAAATGTCTCCACTAACTACTGAACCGAACCGTATACCAAATCCTTTAGCTTTAAACTTATATACTTTAGGATATGATTCTAATAAAAAATTAAGTACTTTAAATACAGCTACTAAAACTAATCTAGCTACATACCTAGAAGAACATAGAATGTTAACAGATGCCATTAATATTAAAGATGCATTTATTATTAATATAGCTATTGATTTTGAAATAACCGTATTTAAAAATTATAATAATCAAAAAATACTATTAGATTGTATTGCTGAACTTAAAAACTATTTTAATATAGATAAATGGCAAATAAACCAACCAATTATTTTATCTGATGTTAAAAATTTAATAGGAGGAGTAAATGGAGTACAAACAGTAGAAAATATTACATTTTCAAATAAAAATGGAACTATAAGTGGATATTCACAATATATTTACCCAATACAAGCAGCTCTTAGAAATGAGGTACTTTATCCATCGTTAGATCCAAGTATTTTTGAAATTAAATACCCAGATACAGATATTAAAGGACGCGTAACAACATATTAAAAATGGCACATTACTTTTTATTTCCAGAAATAGATACAACTTTATATAGTCACCCTGATAGATCAGAAATGAATGTAGGTAGTGATGAAATTCTTGAAGTTGTAAAAGAACGAGGTACAACAAACCAAATTTTATACCCATCAAGAATTTTAATAAAATTTAAAAATGATGATATTCAATCAACAATTGAAAATTTAATAGGATCTTCAACATTCAATTCTTCGGCCCAAGTTAATTTACAATTAATAGCAGCAGAACCTAAAAACCTACTATCTACCTTAAATTTAGAATTATTTGCAATATCTCAATCGTGGGATGAGGGTACAGGTAGATACTCTAATTTCCCCACGGGCTCCAATGGTGCTAGTTGGAAATACAGAAATAATACTACAGTAGCTACTGAATGGACTACTTCAAGTTTTGCCTCAAGTACAACTGGATCTGTAGATAGTTCATCTCCCATAACCCAAGGAGGAGGAGTATGGTATACGGGTAGTGGATTTACCTCTACACAACAGTTTTTAATAGGGGATTCTTTGGATACTAATTTTGATGTAACTGATATAATAAAAAAGTTCAGTGCTAGTTTATTTACTAATGCTACTTACCCCACAGGTATTGCAAATAATGGATTCTTAATTAAAAAACCAAAAACTATAGAAGAAAATACTTCAGCTAGTTTTGGTGAATTACAATACTTTTCAGTAGATACTCATACTATACATCCCCCAAAATTAGTTTTTAAATGGGATGATAGTTCATTCTCTTCAGCCTATACAGGTAGTTCAAAACAATCTGGAAATTTAAATGTTTCGTTATATAGAAATCAAGAAGAATATAACCAAAATGATGAAGCTATTTTTAGAATCCATGTCAGAGATAAATATCCTATTAGACAATTTGCATCATCCTCAAATTATCTAAATACGGGATATTTTACAACAGCATCTTATTATAGTGTAAGAGACGCCCATACAGAACAAGAAATAATCCCCTTTGATACTAGCTATACTAAATTAAGTGCAGATAATGAAGGTATGTTTTTTAAATTATATATGAAAGGTCTTCAACCAGAAAGATACTATAGAGTTTTATTTAAACATATTAACAATGATGGTACTAAAATATACGATGATAAATATTATTTTAAAGTTGTTAGATAATGACCAAACAAAATATAAAACTTCAAAAATCTGTTATAAGTAATAAGGAATCTAATAACTTACATACTAAAGATTTTAACCAATTAGCTAAATCAGATACACAAGTAGATGTTAATAAAATCCAAAATGTATATGATGAAGTTTTTTATAATACCCCTAAAAAGGGTACTTATTCCCATTCAACTATTGTTGAAAAAATCCATAATTATATTAATTATTTAAGTAATCAAAACAAAGAAAACAAAATTAATAATCTAACAGATGAAATTATTTTTTTAAATGAAAAATTAGATGAACAATTAGAACCAGAAATTAGACAGCACCCTATATATGATAATGGATCTTTTCTAATAGCAGGTGAAAATGGCGAAAAATATGATGGAAACGATACTGTATATATAATGCAAGAAGGTTATAAAAGGCCTTTTAAAAATGAAGAAATATATAAAGTAGTTAGAAAAGCTTTAGATTTACCTTTTGAAGGTCCTAATTTATATGGTGATTTATATTATGTAAATCTAGATGAATTAAATAGAATAGATGAGGGTAAAGCCATAGAAACAACTAGTGATTTAAATATTACAGGAAAATTTCTTGATGTAGAAGATACATTGATTACTGCAAATTATTCTAGTTATCTTATAAAAATTAGATGCCAAGGTACTGAAATTCAAGATATTTCAGACAACCTAATATCAGAACCAGACGCACTTTTTTATTATGATGGGGGTTGCAGTATAAGATATTATGGTAAAAATTATACTGATGATCCTTATGAACTTCCGGGTGAAACACCCCTTAATGTTCCTTTAACTCTTGATAGAGATGAAGAAATCATTATCAGAATAGGAAGAAACAACGATGAACAAACATTTGTGGATGGAGTTCCACAAAATGTAAACTACTCTACCCCCACAGTTCAATATAATGGAAATAATGTTCAAAATTATATCCAAAACTGGGGTATTAATGGCAAATATAAGGGATTTTCTAAAATTGAAGGAAGAGTTCTCTACAAAGAATTAGGAAGAGATTCTGACACATACTCTTCAAATGAAATTTCAGAGAATTGGAAAGTTTTAAATGGTTTACCCTCTAATTTCAATATAGCAGTAGGTGTTTTAGGTGAAGAAGAAAGTTCATATGGAACGAGAATAATTTATCCTAGGGGATCAGGTCTTTATGGAGACCAAAATCATGAAGATAATCTCCAACAAACAGTATTTGACGATCCTAGTAACATGTATTATAGACCTGAATTTTATGGTCAACCAATATTTAGGGCTAATAGTGATTATGTAGTATTAGTAGGAAATATAGGAAACTCAACTATACTTTTATCTTTAGATAAAGAAAATAAACAACCAGCCCCCTTTATGACTAATACACTTTATGGTACAGTAAAAAATTGGGGGTGGTCACAAGATCTTTTAGATGATATTAAAAATTTCCCTTGCTATATATGGGGTAATGATCGATTAAAACAATTTAATTTACCTCAAAAGAAAAGCGATGGTAGTTTTAATTGGACAGCTCATTCTAATAATGATGACTACTATAACCCTGGAAGATTAAGACATAAAGGAATTAAAACCATAGGAAGTTATGGTTTCCAAACAGAAGGATATAAAAAAGGAACTAAAAATGGAACTTACAATGGAGCGGGATATCCCCTATATTTATGGGATACTTGGATACCTTGGTAATAAAAAATAAATGGCTTATAAATTTAAAACATCTAAAAAACCACAAACTTCTAAAGTCTCTAAATATGAGGGACCAAGAGATACATTTGGTAATCCTGTGTCTTTAAAAAACCCTTCACAAGAAGCAACAACTACCGATATAGAGATTACAACCTTACCTATTATAGAACCCACAAGCCAAATAGAATATTCAGTAGAAAAACTTCCTTATAATATAAATTTAAATAAAGAATTATATGGAAAAAGAACAGCATTAGAAGAATTAGATGAAGAATTTACTGAATTTATTTTGACTAAATATACTACTAAAGATTTTTTTAATTTATTGAATAAATTCTTTTATAATATAGATAGAGAAACTCTCAGTAAATTCATGGGGGTAAGTGGGAATTATATAGGGGGGTATAAAAATCCCCTAGATGTAGAAATCAGTACTTTAAAACAAGAAGTAAATTTTATTAAAGACCAAATAGATTCTATAGAAAAAGAACATCCTTATCTTAAAAATGGAAAAGTTATAGCTGATTCTATTTATAAAAATAATGCATCCGCAGCTGTACAACAAGGTAATATTTTTTATATTCAATCTAAAAAAAGAAGACCTATCCAAAATATAGAAGTATATAAAGGTATAAAAAACAGACTTAGTAAAAATATTAATACTAATTCAAACCAAATAAGTGATCAAGATTTTATAATATTTATAGATCAAATCTATTCTTTACAAGAAGGACCACCAATATTTACTTTTGATGATATTTATACACCGCCAGCCGACGCAGGAACCGATAATATTACTTTATATCTTAATAGATATGGTTCTTCACAGTTGGGAGTTATAGATCAAAGTTTAAATGAATTAGATATAAACAACAGAGTATGATTAAAAACTACATACAATTTGACCAATATTCAGGAGGTGGTGGAGGTAATAATATAAGTGGCCCTGCTGTTGTTGTTAATAATACTCCTACTGAATTACCAGAAGAAGAAACAAACCAGTCTACTAATATATCTGAAACTCAAGAAGACACATTAGTATTAGATACCCTTTCATCTAAAACTATAGATAGAAATTTTGGAAAAGTTGATGATTATATAGAATTACACATATATAATAACAATAACCAATTAATATATTCAGAAGAAAACTTTAAAGATTATTCTCTTACTCTTGAAGAACCACAAACCACTTCTAATAATATACAAATTGACCCTAATAAAATTTTAACAGACAGAAATTTTATTACAGGACAATTTAGAATTAAATTAAATATACTAAGAAATAAAATCTTTAATTCTTCAGAATTTCCTTTTTTATTAAAAGAAATATCTATAAGTAAAAGAGAAATCAAAGCTACCGCCCCCACAGTAACTAATCCAACTTTAGACAATGCGGTAAGTGGTTTTATTTCGGATATAGAGTCATCTGTTTATTTTAAAGAATTTTCAATTAATTTGGGGGGTGATTTATTAATACCTTGTATTAATATATTATTAAATAAAGAATCTATTAGACATGAAGTTTTATTAAAAACTCTAGATCCTTTACCCAATAATATATCAACTAAATCACCTTTTAAAGTTGTCGAAGAAATAGTAGACCCTATTTTTATTGATATAGACTTAGGAGACCCACAATTAGTTGACACAGGAATTCCTTTAAGGGGTCCAAATTTCCATATTGATATTAGACAAAATAATTCTGTTCCTAGTGGTTTTAAAAGTTATAATGAATTACTAAGTTATAATGTAACATCTTCATATCAACATTTATTAAGTAAATTAGAAACTCCAGGTTTAGATTTAGATATTCAATATGATTATATAAGACCTATACCTGAAAATCTTCAGGGAATAGATATACCCTATCATTTTGACAATTTTGTTCATTTTAGTAATGCTTCAGAGCGTTTAAAAAACTTTAAGTATAAACTAGAATTAATAGAGTTATATGATAGACAAATAGCAACTAACCAAAGTATCCCAGGAAACGCCTCATCATCTGCTACTACAATATATGCTAGAAATACTATCAATGATAAAAAGGAAAACCTAATAAAAGGTTTTGATGGATATGAACAATTCTTATATTTTGAATCAGGTGCTTTTTCGTGGCCAAAACAAAACACAACTAGACCTTATACTTTATATTCTGTTACTTCATCCCAAGCTAAAACCTGGTTAGGAGATAATAGATCAGACTATCCTAATTATGGGGGTCAATTATTATCAGCTTCTTTATTTGATAAACAAAATGTTTATGCATTAGAAAAAACTATTCCTACTTTTATAAAAGAAAACTCAGAAAACAATCTGTATATAAGTTTTGTAAACATGGTAGGTCAACATTTTGATACTATATGGTCTTATATAAATGATATAACAAAAATAAACAATTCTCACCACACATTAGGTATATCTAAAGATCTTGTTTATTACCAATTAAAAAGTTTAGGGTTAGAAGCTTTTGATCAATTTGAAAATTCTAATCTTTTAGAATATATTCTAGGAGAGGGTACAGGTAGTAATCAATATGATGTAGAGAATTTTTATTCTTCATCAGGTATCCCTTCTGAAACTATAGTAACTGCCTCAAATGCAGGTTCAATTCCTAAGAATGATATAACAAAAGAAATTTGGAAACGTTTATACCATAATGCACCCTATCTTTTAAAAACTAAAGGAACAGAAAGAGGAATTAAGGCATTAATGAGTTGTTATGGTATTCCTTCAAGTATTTTAAGTATAAAAGAATATGGAGGTTCTACTACTACCTCAGGACGTTTAAAAGATTTAGATTTATCCGATTATTATAAAACTTTTAAATACGAAAAAGCTAGTTTAGCCTTAAAAGGTGATTCAGGTACTGACGGGTTTTTTATAAAAACAAACTTTTCATCAGCATTAGCAGATACTTATTTTACTACTACTCAACAAGGAAAAGAAACAATTGAATTTAGAATTAAACCCTATAGATTAGGAGATAACCAACATTTACTTACACTATCTGGTTCTTCAACTGATGGGTCCAATTATGCACCAGCTAATGATCAATCTCTAATATTACAACCTTATATAGGCAATGATATTTCTTCTTCTAATGATTCAACTCAATATGGAAGAATAGCATTACACAGAGCGGGAAGTGATGTTGAAGTAACTCCATATTTTCCTATTTTTAATGGCGATTTTTGGAATGTATTTATAAACGCAAATAAAAACCCATCAAACGAAGCTGAAATAACATTTGGGGCTTATCAAGCCAATTTTAATCAGCATATATCCTCTTTCACTACTTCTTCTACTACATCTAATTACCAGTTTTGTTGGGGTCTTAACCATAAAGGAGCTAAAGATGCTTTCTTTGGGGGTATTCCTGCTAATACACTCGCAAATTTTAATAATATTGATGGTTTAAGATATTCTGGTTCAATGCAAGAAATTAGAATATATCTAGGAGAAAATTTAAACACTACTACTCTTAAAAAACACGCCCTTGAACCATTTATGTATGGGGGTAATAATATTTCTTCTTCTTATGAAAATTTAATTCTTAGATTACCTTTAGGTAGTAATGATCAAGAAAATAGCTCTAGTTTTCACCCTAACATAGATGTACCCTTCTTGGGTATGGAAGGTGGGGTATCAAGTTCTATGGCTTCTCAAACATGGGAAGAAATATTAGAATTCCATTATTTACCTACTCCCGATACTGTAGGTATTTCAACAACAAGTGAAAAAGTTAGAATAGATACAGGAACTGTTAATGAAAATATATTATCACCCTTCAAGAAATTCGAAACATCTACATTAGATAGGCAACCACAAGATTTTGAAGATTTAGGAATATTCTTTTCACCCACTAATGAAATAAATGAAGATATAATTTATCAACTAGGTTCATTTAGATTAGATGATTATATAGGTTCTCCCTTACCTTCAGCCCAAACATCTTCAAATTATGGAGACTTAAAATCTATAAAAGATACATACTTTAAAAGAGTTAAAAGAAGATACAATTACCTAGACTATATAAAACAAATCCAATATATAGATCACACATTATTTAAAATAATAGAACAATTTGTACCTTTTAGAACCAATCTAAAAACAGGATTAGTAGTAGAACCCCACCATTTAGAAAGAACTAAATTCCAAAGAACACTACCTGTAAGATCTGATGCCCAAACAACTATACCTGGTACACATCAAAATATTGAAACCTCTATTAATTTAAATTATTATAGTGGCTCTATTTATTCTTTAAATGATTCTAGTGTAGTTAGTGTAGATAATTTATCTTTTACTACTTCGAGCAAAGGTAAAAGATTAGATAAAGGTACTAATGGTACAATTCATATTTATGATGATCATTTAGATCCTTTTGGAAAAGACCCTAATAGAGAAAATAACCAATCATCCCAAGCACCCATTAAACCTTACACTGGTACTAAACCTTCAAATTACATAGCACACGAATCGTCTGTTTTATTAGGAAATGTACCATCAGGAAGAAAATCTAATAAGTATTATAAATATACTGAGTTTCATTTAAATAGTTAAACATGCCTTACAACGAAAATTATATATCCCCCGGACCCTTAGGATCAGTTTCACATAGTTTTAGTGGAAGACAACTAACAGCAGAATTTGATGATGCCTTAGTAGATCAAAAAGCATGGAAAAATTCAAGATACGAAGGATCAAAACTTACAGCAGCCCAAATAAATAAATTTACTGCAGGAGATGAAAGTTACCAAACATTACCTGTTCTTACTAACCAATCAACTGCTATTTATATAGCTAACACAGTTATAGGAGGTACAGAAGATGAACAATTTGCTACAATAAAAAATCATTCTTATGTTGGAATTAATAAAATTTTAATAGTTAATCCCCAAGATAATACAATTCAAATATTAGATAAAACTACAGAACCCTTTAATGAATTCCATAGATTTATAACAAATGACTTCCCTACAGGTAAAAAAGCTTTTGTAAAAGTTATAGATGAATCAATTCAAACAAATTTAAAAGGACATCATAGGGTTAAAATGAATAAAGGTTATCTTCTAAAATCTTTTGATTTTAATTATGCAGGAGAATTTTCAGGTTCTAGCCAAACCGATACACTTACTGAAAATAACTCAATGTATTTATATCAATCAAGTTCTTTTAGAGATAATTTTGTAATAACTGGATCCCTAAATGCTATTGATGCTACTATAACCCAACCAAATGATTTAAGATTTAGGTATGGTTTGATAGAAATGTTTAGTGGTGATTCTGAAGGAACTAGCGGTCATAACTCACTTAAACAATCCAGAATAGGTCCATTATTTATATCTTCTTCTATTATAGAAAATAAATTTACTTCCCAATATTATTCAGGTAGTTTTGGATTAATTAAACACCAAAATGGGGATTCAGCAGATGATGCTATTTTACTAGGAGGATCTTCATTAGGATCAGCTAGTAAATTTTTAGGGTTAAATACCCTAAATTTTCTTACAAATAATATAGCTGATAATACTTTAACACAGCAAGAAAAAACTGAGTTACATGTAACTTTTTTTGAAGGTACTAAAGATTTTGCTCCTGGTTTTTATGATGAAAGAAGTATTAGTACATTTGAAATAGACCAAAATATAGGAAATTTAATGATAGAACAGGGGGGTTCATGTAATGCAGGACTCCCTACAAACCATGAATTTGTTTTTAAGGGTAGAAATGATGATAGGTTTTTATCTAAATTAAATAAATTTGAAGATGCAATAGTTAATAGCCATATACAATCAACAGCTTCAAGTGGTATAAATGGATGTAATCCTACTTATGATACAAATGATATTTCTGGTGATTTATTATATCCCGGTGTAACTTCAGATAGGTTTGAAATTAATTGTATTGTACAAGGAGGAGCTTTAGGGGTTATAGGATATGAAGGTGCCCAATCCGCTAGTTCGACTCAATATGGTAATTCATTATCCTCAAGCATGGCATCCAATAATTTCTACTCAGGATCCTTTAATTATGAAGTATCATTTTTAGATAAAGACCATACCTTAATTTTAGATTTAGATAAAGAGGCAGAATTATTTGATGGAATAGGAGAAAAAGGATTAGTCATAATCCCCCAAGATTCAGACTCACAAATAGCATTTAATATTGAATATTATTTGACTCAAGCAGGTATAATAAACAACCCAAATTCAACCTTACAAAATTCAAATAATAGTACACCACCAGGAAATTTAGAATAATTTGCACTTTTTTAAAAAAACATATATTTATAACAAAATACAACAACAATGGGATACTTAGATAATAGTTCAATAACTGTAGATGCGATACTAACAAAAAGAGGTCGTGAATTACTGTCAAGAAATGATGGTTCTTTTAAAATAACACAATTCGCTTTGGGTGATGATGAAATTGATTATTCATTATTTAATGAAAATCACCCAAATGGTACTCAGTACTCAGCAGAAGCAATTGAAAACATGCCCTTAATTGAAGCTATTCCTAATGGAGCTAACATGATGAACTCAAAGTTAATTACTTTAACTAGAGGAGCTAACGCTATACCATATATTCAAGTAACAAATGCTACAATTAGTGTTAATCAAGGACAAAGCTTCCAAGTAACCCCATCAACTTTCAACCTTACGGGTACTAACGTAGCAGCTTCAGAAGAATATATATTTACTGTATTAGATAGTAGATTAGTAGATGATTTTGTAGGTACAGGTGGTACCGCTACAGCAAGTGCATCAGATATAGCTGAATTTAGTACTATAGAACAATCACTTTCAGTAAGAGGAGGAGCACTATCAGTATTACCTACTGTAGCCAATGCTTTATTTAGCTCAACTGTTACCTCAAGAACAACAAGTATAATTGTAGAGGGTGTAACTTCAGGAGCTATAAAAACAATCTCTCTTACTATTAATAAAACAAATTAAAAATAAAATATAATGTATACAAGATTTGGAGATAATGATATAGTTACTAGACAAGCTCAAGAACTAGTAACCTCAACATGGACTAATAATACTAATAATTTACAAGTAGTCCACACAGCTTCAGCCCAAGCAAATTTTTCTACAGCTACTAGTTCAGGACAATTTTTTATTGAAGTATATAATGAAGCTACTTCTTCAACTTCAGCTGAAGTTCAATACGCAATAGCATATGGTCATAAAAATGGATCAGGTTCACTTGATTTTACTAACGATACAGGTTCGTTTGGGATAGGTGCCTCTAAAGTAATTTATAACCAATATCGACAATTACATTATAATAATGATACTACTAACTTTAAATTTGGTAATCACACTCCAGATGATATTTTTGTAATTAATATTGATAGATCAAGATATAAGCAAAGACTTACTTTAGGTTCTTTAAATCTCCATATTTCGGGTACCTCAGTAGGAGTAACTGCTCAACAAACAATCCACCTTACAGATGATAGTGTTACAAATGGTCAATTTGCAGATTCAAATTTAGGGCCTGTATTTAGAATAGTATCAGGGTCTAATGGTGTATTAAGTGGCTCAGTAACTAACCAATTAACAGTTGGGGGTGAAGCTACTAACTACGGTAATTTTTACCCACAAGCTGGATTAATAATTTTAAATGCAGGTGCCTTTAGTGGATCAACTTTAGCTCCCACTGTAACTTCAAATACAGCAGGTAAAAATCACCAAAGATTACTTAATGGAATCTCGGAATCAGGACATTTTATAGTTGACACTACAGAAGAAATAAATTCACAATTTTATTTTGTAAGAGCAAGAAATAATCAATTTAATTATACTAATAATGAATCTTTTGTAGATAGTTCAAATAATATTAGATTTGAATCTATGAAATTAAACCCAAAAGTATTTATAACAACAGTTGGTTTATATAATGATGCTTTTGAATTAATGGGTGTTGCTAAATTAAGCCAACCAGTTACTAAAGATTTTACAAAAGAAGCTCTTATTAGGGTAAAATTAGACTACTAAAATGTCATTTAAATGGGTTTATCATATACTTACAAAAAATTCTCTGCACAAGATTTTGCAATAGTCCCCTTTAATGCTCATAAACATTATATTTTTACATCCGCTTCTGCTGCATCTAATCAATTAGCTCATTATAATACTAGCTATACCTCAGAGTCTATTTCTTTATATAGTTCTGCAAGTTCAGCCTATGGGGGTGATTCTAAAAATATTATAAAATATAACCAAGCAGACCATCTATTTTATAGAAATTATACCCAACAAATAGGTACTAAAAAAGATCTTATTGACTTTTTAGATAATAGAAGGGATTTATATGAAAAAAATAATATATTATCTATTCCCTCGGGATTATATGGTTACCAAATAAAAAAATCTTCTTTTTATTTAAGTTCAAGCGCATACCAATTAGTAGATGACTCTAAAGGTAATTTAATAATAGAGAACACTGATGTAACTACTTACCCTAATGATGTTCAAGAAAATGTTTTTAGGTTAGACCCCATCCAAGGTTTCAAAAAATACGATTTAACCGTCCACGATACAGATTATGTAGAAGTTATAGGAGGAGATTACATAGATGGTCATCCTATTATTACTAAAAAATTCTATAGAAGAGGTCTTAGTAATACTGATGCCTCCTCATCATATACTACTACAAATAAATTTCCTAGAGAATATTACCCCCAAGATATTGATGATAGTTATTTTTTAAATGAAATTTACTATAATAATGTAACTTTTAAAAAAAGTGAATTAGGTTCAACTGAACATAAATTCCCCGCAATCAATTTAAATAGTGCTATTAATTCTTTTATAAAAGTTCCTCACCAAGAAAAATTTAATTTTAATACAAATCAAGATTTTTCTATATCTTTTTATATAAAACCCTCCCCACCTAACGCATCATCTACAGAAAAACGATATATAATAGCAAAAAGTGGAACAGAAACTATAGTATCTAGTGGTTCTACATCAGTAGATATAGAAACCCCAAGCCCTCAATTTCCGTATGAAATTTATATGCAAAGTCAATCTTTGTATTTTTCAAGATCAGATGGTAATCAAACAGATACTATAAGTGGTATTATAACATCTAGTGATAATCATATGAGAACTTCCCATATAGAATGTCAATTATCCTCTTCTGTAATGGAATTATGGTTTGATGGGACTAAAATAGCTTCTAGTACTTCTAATTTAAAAAGTTCTACTCGAAATAAAGCCAATTTATATATAGGGTCTAAAGGAATTCCTACAACAATAGATGGAACTAGTAATACCATAAAATATTTTAATGGAGATATTAGTAATATAAATATATGGACTAGATCCTGGAATGAAACCCAAATAGCTAATATATCTGAAAGTGTAAATGCTTCACCTTACATAGGAAATATATTTTATGAAAGTGGGTTAGTTACCATAACACACCCTAAATACCATAGTATATTATCTGGATCAGCGGGTGGTGGTATTATTAATGATATCCAATTCCAAGGTACCCACTTAATATATGAAAATGAATTCCAATGTACAGTTCAAGAACATGAATTCAATACCTCAACAAATTCAACCGCTCTAGACCAAACAGATTCAAACCCTTATAAAATATCTCCTTTTACAACCAGTTCACATTTTCAACCTTACGTTACTACAATTGGTTTATATAATGAAGATAATGAATTATTAGTTGTGGGTAAATTAGGACAACCTATAAGAAAATCAGACAAAACTGATATGACTTTCATAGTTCGTTGGGATACCTAAAATATTTTTTGTACATTAAGGGTTATGTGGTATTTCTTAGACAAACAAATAAACGAAATTTCTGACCTTCCTGAAGGAGTGTTCGGATTTATTTATCAAACAACTCATATTCCAACCGGAAAAAAATACATTGGTAAAAAATCACTAATGTACAATCGTAAGAAAAAACTTACTAAAAAAGAACTTTTA
>Ga0181401_1000180_pt1 | contig 25627 bp, 33 predicted proteins | sample 24SPOviralmetaG_FD_130130 | JGI IMG/M metagenome (GOLD analysis project Ga0181401, IMG submission 130130) | Marine viral communities from the oligotrophic San Pedro Time Series (SPOT) site, San Pedro Channel, CA, USA - 24 SPOT_SRF_2011-07-20 | ecosystem: Environmental > Aquatic > Marine > Strait...
GGCAAGACATTTACATCTACTTATTATTTAGTACAATTACAATCATCATAAAATGACTGACGAGATTATACAACAAATAACAGAATACGTGTATGCAAATTATAAATCGTATAAGGATAAACAACTAATCATTAGAGAGAAAGGTGAATGTTTTCATATAGCAATTCATGAAGATGCATCTCCTTTAATTTTAGGTAAAGGTATATTAAAATAATATGAAAGTTAGATTTAAAAAATTAGTTGATAAAGCAGTTACTCCAAGTTATGCGAAAGCGGGAGATGCTGGATTAGACATGACTGCCATTGGACACAGAATCGATACAGAAAATAATTTTATAGAATATTTTACAGGTATTGCATTAGAAGTGCCAGATGGACATGTAGGACTTTTATTTCCTAGATCATCAACATCAAAGACAGATTTGCGATTAGCAAATTGTGTTGGTGTAGTTGATTCAGGATATAGAGGAGAGATTTCTTTTAGGTATAAATTTGCAAAAGATTCGTTCTTTGCAAAATTAAAAAGATTTCAAGATGGAGATAGAGTAGGTCAATTAGTAATAATGCCATATCCACAAATCGAAATGTCAGAGGCAGATGAGTTATCATCTACTGAGAGAGGCGAGGGAGGATACGGCTCAACAGGAAATTAATATGTTTGGAAATCAAGAACACACATTATGGGTTGAAAAGTTTAGACCCGGAACATTAGATGGATATGTTGGAAATGAACATATCATAGACAAAGTTAAATTATATATTGAATCAGGCGATGTTCCTCATTTATTATTTTATGGAGGAGCAGGTACAGGTAAAACTACATTAGCAAAGATAATTGCAAATAATGTTGATGCAGATTTGATGTATGTTAATGCTTCTGATGAAAACAATATCGAAACAGTTCGTACTAAGATCAAGAGTTATGCTAGTACAGTTGGCTTCAAAAGATGGAAAATTGTTATATTAGATGAAGCAGATTATATGACTCCTAATGGGCAAGCTGCTTTAAGGAATCTTATGGAAACATTTAGTAAAACGACAAGATTCATATTAACATGTAATTATGTTGAGAAAATAATTGATCCTATTCAGTCAAGGTGTCAGGTATTTGGTATAACACCTCCTAATAAAAAAGAGGTAGCTAAACGAATTGTATCTATATTAGATGAACTCCAAGTGTCATATGATAATAAGGACCTTGTTACAATTATAAATGCCGGCTATCCTGATATAAGAAGGGTATTAAATAGCTGTCAGAGGCAGGTTATCGATGGAAAGTTAAGAGTAGATGATACCAGCGTTATACAAGCAAATTACATGACTAAATTAGTTGAAATCTTAGATAAGGCAGATAAGAAAACTGCATTCAAAGAGATTAGACAATTAATTAATGATAGTAAGGTAAAAGATTTCTCGGCATTACATAAGTATCTTTTTGAAGAAGTAGATAATTATGCTAAAGGGCATATTGCAGGCATTATACTGATATTAGCAGAATCACAATATCAAGATTCATTTGCAGTAGACAAAGAGTTACATATAATGTCAACGATTGTTAAAATGTTGAACGAACTAAAATAGAGGAAAGGTTATGGCAAAGAATTATAACAAAGGTAAAGTAATAGGAATGAATCCTGGACAAGGACAAGCTCCAAATGCGCAAGTAAATATCAAACCAGAAGATTTAAAAGATATTGCATGTGAGAATTGTGGATGTAAATACTTTAGACAGGTAAATGCATTTAAAAGAGTATCGGCATTAGTATCACCGACAGGTAAAGAACAAATAGTTCCAGTACCGACATTTAGATGTGATGAATGTGGATTTATTAACGAAGAGTTCAGACCAATTGAACAAAAAACAAAATAAGTTATGGCAAAGAAATTAATATTTGGAGCAGATGCTCGATTAGAATTGATGAAAGGTGTTGAACAGTTATCAGATGCTGTAAAATCAACATTAGGACCGAAAGGTAGAACAGTAGTGATTGAAAAGTCCTTTGGTGGACCTCATATTACTAAAGATGGAGTGACAGTTGCAAAAGAAATTGAATTAGAAGATCCAATTCAAAATGCTGGTGCACAAATGGTTAAAGAAGCTGCATCTAAAACAAATGATGAAGCAGGCGATGGGACAACTACATCAACTGTATTAGCACATGCTATATTGAAAGAAGGATATAAAAAAATTGCAAATGGAGCTAATCCAATTGAATTGAAGAGAGGCATTGATAAGACAGTTAGTAAAGTTGTTGAATATTTAAAAGAAGAATCTAGACCAGTATCTGGAAATGATGAAATAGCACAAGTAGGAACTATATCAGCTAATAATGATGCATCTATTGGAAAAATGATTGCAGAGGCAATGGATAAAGTAGGGCAGAATGGTGTAATTACTGTAGAAGAAGGAAAGACTGCAGAGACACAATTAGATGTAGTTGAAGGAATGAGATTTGATAGAGGATATGCATCTCCGTACTTTGTAACCAATTCAGAAAAAATGACTGCAGAGTTAGATGATCCATTTATATTATTATATGATAGAAAAATTTCTAACATGAAAGATATATTGCCATTACTAGAACAAACAATGGGAATGGATAGAACAATGTTAATTATTGCTGAGGATGTTGATGGAGAGGCTTTATCAACATTGGTAGTTAATAAAGTAAGAGGTACATTAAAAGTTGCAACAGTTAAGGCTCCGGGATTTGGCGCAAAGAGAATTGAGCAGTTAGAAGATATGGCTGTATTGATTGGTGCGACAGTTATAACTCAAAAAGTTGGATTATCATTAGAAGATGCTACATTAGATCATCTAGGAACAGCAGGAAGAGTTATTATTACAAAAAATGATACAACAATTGTTAATGGCCATGGTAGTGAAGAAGCAGTTCAAGAACGTATTAAAGATGTAGCATCTCAAATAGAAAGTTCAGATTCTGAATATGATAAAGAACAGTTACAATCTAGATTAGCAAAATTGTCAGGAGGTGTTGCAGTAATTAGAATTGGTGCCGGATCTGAAATTGAGATGAAGGAAAAGAAAGATAGATTAGATGATGCATTGAATGCAACAAAGGCAGCAGTTGAAGAAGGAATTATTGCTGGCGGAGGAACAATATTAAGAGGATATCAACATTTTGAGGATGATATATATGAAAATGAAGATCAAATACTGGGAAGAGACATTGTTCTCAAAGCTTGTAAGGCTCCATTTGAGTCCATTTTGGAGAACGCTGGACTTAATCCTGAAGTTATTTGGAATAAGATAGTAACTACGGGTGATGGTACTAGTTCAGGATATGATGTTAGAACAGAAACGGTATTAGAAGATATGGTTGATGTAGGAATTATTGATCCAGTTAAAGTAACAAGAATTGCTTTAGAAAAAGCAGCATCAGTAGCAGGAACAATGTTAACTACGGAATGTGTTATTACAGATATTCCAAAAGATGAACCGGCACAGCCACAAATGCCAATGATGTAATGAAGGTAAAAAAGCCAGCTACAATATTTGACCATTTAGCAAATATAACATGGAAGAAGACTCCTTGGGATACTTTAGACGAAGCATCTCAAAAGTCTTTCTCTCCATATTTGATAAATAGATGGTTATCAATGAATCCAGATTATATAGAAATAGTTGATATGTTTCAACAATATACAATAGGACCATTGAGTAAGAAACATGTATATCAATTATATTTTGATTTCTTGCCTAAGCAAAAATCATTCAATAAGTACATTAAAGGTAAAAAGTCTGATAAGTATAATAAAGACCTTGTTAAACTTATATCAAGTCATTATGAAATACGTAAAGATGAGGCAGAAGAATATATTAGTTTATTAGATAAACAAGAGATTATTTCAATCCTTAAGAAGTATGGAAAGGCCGAAAAAGAAATAAAAAGTTTATTGAAAAAATAGATAAAAAGCTTTGCCTAATTGAAATATATTTCTTATCTTTATATAAATAAAAAAAGAATATGAAAACAATAAAGGACAATCCAGGAAGAACAGTAAAATTTCAAGAAGTAGATAATACCGCAGTTGCCCATAATGCGATTAGATATTGTGAAGAAAATTATCCACAAACTTGTGCTGAATTCAAAAAGATATTAGATGAACAATATGAAATGTTTTGTAAGAAACAAAAGAATTATGGTCCAGGTAATATATCAGTAGGAACTAGTTTAGAAACATCAGATGATATCAAATTATCTTTAACAGGACTTTGGTTTAGGATGAATGATAAAGTTCAAAGATTAAAACAATTAATTGTATTAGGTCATAAAGATGAAGTAGGAGAGTCTGAACAAGATACATTCCAAGACCTATCGATATATGGTATTATAGCACAGATAGTAGCCGCTAAGAAATGGGGCAAATAATTAGGTTTTACGAATAATTTTTCTTATATTTATATATGAATAAATTTTTAAAGTATAGTATTAGAGAGCCGTTACCAGACGAGCGCAAAATATCTTATTCTCAATTTTCTATGTATTCAACTTGTCCCAAACATTGGGAGTTGGCATATGCAAAAGGTTTGAGAACATTTAGTCAATCAATCCATACAATATTTGGTACTGCAATGCATGAGACTTTGCAACATTATCTTACAGTTATGTATGACGAATCTGCAACAGCAGCCGATAAGATTGATTTGAATAAATACCTTAAAGACCAAATGTATAATCTTTATAAAGAAGCTGTTGATAAAATGGATAGTCACTTTTCAAATAAGTTTGAATTAGGTGAATTTTATGAAGATGGTGTAGCAATCATAGATTGGTTTAAGAAGAAAAGAGGACAATATTTTTCTAGAAAGAATGAAGAATTGATAGGTATTGAAGTTCCGATTTATCATCCAGTTGAAGAAGGTAATGATAAAGTTATGATGTTAGGTTATTTAGATATTGTTATGCGAGATAAGCGTGATAATAAAATAACAATCATCGATATCAAGACTTCAACAATGGGGTGGAATAAATATCAAAAGGCAGATAAGACAAAGACATCTCAGTTGGTATTATATAAAAAATACTTTGCAGAACAATATGGTTATGATGTAGAGAAAATCGATGTTAAGTATATGATAGTAAAACGTAAGTTGATTGAAGGAGCAATGTTTCCTCAAAAACGTATTACAGAATTTAGTCCAGCATCAGGTAAGCCAACGAGAAATAAATTAGCAAGAGAAATAAAAGGATTTGTTGAATCGGCATTCAATGCAGATGGTTCATATAATTTAGAAAGAAAGTATCCTGCAATAGCCGGCAAGAATAATAAACATTGTAAATGGTGTGAGTTCAAAGATCAGCCAGATCTGTGTGCTAAAGCTGAAAGGTTGAAAGGATGAAAGTAGCAATAATAGGTAGTAGGATGTATGAAAATACAAGAAAGATGAAAGATACTTTATTTCAATTGAAACGTAAATTTGGAGATAAGTTAATTATTATCTCTGGTGGAGCCAAAGATGGTGCAGATAAATTTGCTAGAAAATATGCATTAGAGTTCGGTATTAAATACAAAGAGTTTAATCCAGCACATACAATAAAGAATCTATATTCTGCAATGTCCGAAACATATTATGAAAAACCATATCATGTATCGCAATTTCATCATAGAAATATGTTGATAGCAAGAGATTGTGATGTTATGATAGCATTCATAGCAATAGGTGATGATTCAAATGGAAGTATGAGTGCAATTAAACAAGCAAAAAAATTAAATAAACCAGTAACAATAGTATCATGATAGAAGCATTAGGATGGATAAGTACAGTATTAGTTTTGATAGGCTATACTTTAAATGCAAAGGGAAAATTTCAATACGCGATGGTCGCGTGGATCGTAGGAGATGTTGGATGGATTACATATGATTTTTACATAAGTAATTTTAGCCATTTGGCGTTAAGTTCTATTATAATTGTATTGAATTTATATGGAATTTACAACATAAAAAGAATGCAAAATGGTGGTGTTAAATGACCGTAAGCATATTTATAATAAAGTTATAAGGGGTTTTTGAATGAATCAAATTAAGTTACCTAAGTTAAGGAAAGTCGATCCTAACAAGGTTAAAAAGAAGAAAATTTTACTATTAGCAGATGATCTAAGAATGCATTCTGGTATAGGAACAATGTCTAGAGAGTTTGTAATGAATTCATTAGATAAATATGATTGGGTACAACTAGGTGCAGCAATTAAACATCCGGATTCTGGCAAGGTAGTTGATATGAGTGATGAGGCTGCTAAGTTATCTGGAGTAGATGATGCATATCTTAAGATATACCCGAATAGTGGATATGGTAATGCACAGATATTGTCACAGATCATGCAAATTGAAAAACCAGATGCTATATTACATTTTACAGATCCTAGATTTTGGCAATGGTTATATGACATTGAACATGAGATAAGACAACATACGCCATTGATGTATTACAATATATGGGATGACTTACCTTATCCTCATTGGAATGAGCCATATTATGAATCATGTGATCTATTAATGAACATTTCTAGACAGACTAATAATATTGTAAAGAATGTGTTACAAAAACATCCAAAGCCAGATTGGGCAGTTCAATGGGTTCCTCATGGTTCAAACAGAAAGTCATTCTTTCCTATTACAGAGGATAAATATGATTGGCAAGAATACAATGAATGGTCTACAAAATTCAAAAAGGATAATGATGTAGAATTTATTATATTCTGGAATAACAGGAATATAAGAAGAAAGAATCCAGCCGATCTAATTTTAGCATTCAATACATTTTGTGATACATTACCACCGGAAGAAGCACAGAAGTGTGCATTACTAATGCATACACAAATTAGCGATGATAATGGTACAAATTTATTATCAGTAAAAAATGCTATATGTCCTAAGTATAAAGTTTTATTTTCAGATAAGCCAGTAGATCAAAAGGTATTGAATTTTTATTATAATATAGCGGATGTAACTGTAAATATAGCAAGTAATGAAGGATTTGGTATTTCTTGGAATGAATCATTACATGCAGGAACGCCTATTATTAATAATGTGACTGGCGGGTTGCAAGATGGTTGTAGGTTTGAAGATGAATATGGACGTTGGATTGAATTTAGTACAGAGTTTCCTTCAAACCATGATGGGACATATAGAATACATGGAGAGTGGTGTAAGCCAGTATTTCCAAGTAATAGATCAGTACAAGGATCGCCAATGACACCTTACATATTTGATGATAGATGTGATTTTAGAGATGTTGCAGATGCCATTAAATATTGGTATGATATGAATCCAAATGAACGTACAGATAATGGCGCGATTGGTCATGATTGGGTATGTGGTGATGAATCAAATATGTCTGCACTAGGGATGACTAAAAGAATGGTAGAATGTATTGAAACATGTTTAAAAAATTGGACACCTAGAAAGAAGTTTACCATGTATAAAATTGAACAAAGAAAACAAATTGAAAATCCAGGAGTAATAATATGACAAAACCATTTATAGTAATACAAGGACCAGTTGCAACAAGATCGGGTTATGGAAACCATACAAGAGATTTAGCAACAGCACTTATAGCACAAGATAAGTATGATATTCAGATTATATCATTGCCATGGGGAACAACTCCAATGAATGCATTAGAGTCAGATAATCCAGACCATATTGAAATTGGAAAAAGAATTGCTAGACAAAATATAGATCGTCAACCAGATGTATTTATTCAAGTATCAGTTCCAAATGAATTTCAAAAGGTAGGTAAGTATAATATTGGAGTAACGGCTGGTATTGAAACAACTGCAGTTAATCATGAATTCATACAAGGAGCAAATAAAATGGATCTGTTAGTTGTTACTTCAGAACATTCCAAAAAAGGATTTACAGATATATCATATGATGCTATAGATAACAAAACAAAGCAAAAGACAGGAGTATTAAAGTTAGAAGTTCCAGTCAAAGTGTTATTTGAAGGATTGGATCTATCTATGTATTGTAAAACATCTGATATTGAACCTACTATAGTTAATGAATTGAAAGATATCAAAAATGATTTTTGTTATCTATTTGTTGGTCATTGGTTAAAAGGTGATATGGGACAGGATAGGAAAGACATTGGTATGATGATAAAGGCGTTCTGTGAAGCATTTAAAAAGAAGGCAACAAAGAATAAGCCAGCACTTATACTTAAAACATCACATGCGACATTCTCAATAAAGGATAGAGATGCGATAACAGATAAGATACAACAAATTGTAGCACAATATGGTGATAAAATGCCGGAGATATACTTGCTTCATGGAGATTTGTCTGATAAGGAAATGAATTCATTATATAATCATCCAAAGGTTAAGGCAATGGTATCATTCACTAAAGGTGAAGGATTTGGAAGACCTTTATTAGAATTTAGTATTACAGGAAAGCCAGTGATAGCTAGTAATTGGTCCGGTCATGTAGATTTCTTGAATCCAGATTATTGTGTAATGTTACCAGGCAATTTAACAGATGTTCATAGTTCGGCAGCAGATAAAATGATCATGAAAGAGACAAAATGGTTTACGGTTGATTATGGAGTAGCGGCCGCAACATTACAAGATGTTGTTAAAAATTACAAAACATATTTGACTAGATCTAGAAAACAAACTCAATATGTTAAAGATAATTTTAGTTTAGAAAGAATGTCCGAAATATTTAAGAATATTGTTGATGAAGGACTAAAAGGAGTTCCACAACAAGTAGGACTAAAATTACCAAAATTAAAAAAGGTAAACACTAAATCTCCTAAATTAAATTTGCCAAAATTAAAAAAGATTGAATCATGAATATAGACTTTGATGAAATATCACCTATTACAGGTAACAAATGTGTTGTTGTAGAAGCAGAACCAGATAATAATGTTATATCATATCTTTGTATGGAATCTGGATATACAACAACAGACCAATTGGTTAAAGATGGTGCGTATATTGAGACACATGAACAACAATTAACAGAGTTAATGTTAGATTCTAAACATGAAGATAAAGAAACTGGGTTAGTATGGTATCCGACATTTATGCAAATGCCGGGCGGAATGTTATATCCAGATGGTACTCCGGATGCAATTGAATGGAAGGTTGCTAAAGTAGTTCCTATATTTGGAGATGAAAGATTACAATACCCTATACCAGGAAAAGATGGTGAATACTTTACGTCTAAGTTGGATGTAGATAATGCTAATTCATATAATACGGGTGACTTCAAGATGGCCTTAGAAGACCTGTATAATATAGTAAAAGAGACAATAGACAATGAAAATAAGTTACGCGATAACAGTATGCAATGAGCATAAAGAAGTGGAGAAGTTGTTAACTTTTCTATTCGAACATAAAAGAAACCAAGACCAAGTTGTGGTTCAGATGGATAAAGATAATGTTACTAAAGAGGTAATAGATATCTGCGAACGATTTGAATCAAAACAAGCATCTGAATATAATTTAGTACAATATAGTTTAGATAAAAACTTTGCAGCATATAAAAATAATCTAAATAAATCTTGTGCAGGTAATTGGATATTCCAAATTGATGCAGACGAAATACCAAATGAATATTTGATTGAAGCATTACCATTTATATTAGAAGCAAATGAAGACACAGAAGCATTCTGGGTACCGAGAGTAAATACAGTAGCAGGTATTACAGAAGAACATATTGCAAAATGGGGATGGAGAGTTGATGACCAAGGATGGGTAAACTTTCCAGATTGGCAAATGAGAATATATCAAAATAATGAAGATATATATTGGGTAAAGCCAGTGCATGAACAATTGAGAGGTTATACTAAATTTGCTAATTTGCCAGCCGAAGAAAAGTATGCCTTATATCATCCAAAGAATATTGGTAGACAAGAGCAACAAAACAAATTCTACGAAACAATTTGATTTACGAAAAAAAATTATTATATTAATATTATATAAAAGAAAAATTATGAGAATTACAAATATAGACAATTTAAGTGCATTATTAGATAGATTAGCTACAGAAAGGATTAAAGAATATAATTTCGATAGACAAGGTAAAGATGCTGAAGCTATACATCAAAGAGGAGTAGTATCAGAGATTAAGATAAAGTTGAATGAATTATTCAGAGAAGTATTTGAATCTAATTCATATGATTATGTTGGAGAAAAAAGAACGTTTGATGAAACAAAGTTAATAGATGACGTAGAAACATTAATTGTTAATGATCTAGATGTCGGCGATGCATATTATACTAAGACAGAAGGAGAACCAACGTTAGAAAAATTTATGGTAAATGAAGCTAGATTAAGAAAGGCAAATGAAAGTAGAGGGAGGATGAAAAATTCTATCGATCAAAAATTTGGAGATATCATAAATGGTAAATAATCTAGACATAAATAAACTTAAAGAAACATTTGTATCAGCTAAGCCATATCCGCATATTGTTATTGATAACTTTCTACAAGAAGATATTGCACGGAATATATTGCAAGAATTTCCTAATGCAGAAAATAATATTTGGGGCTGGAAATCTAATGACGAAAATAGTATCAAACAAATGTGTCAAGATACGGACAAAATTAAAACATTACCAAATATTTGGTCAACTATAGAATTTTTAAATAGTAGTAAATTTTTAGAAGATGTATCTAAATTTACAGATATGCCTACATTATATGGAGATAATGAATTTAGTGGAGGTGGATTACATTTAATTAAAAGAGGAGGGCATCTAAAATTACATGTTGATTTTAATATAGCGGAATCATTGCCTGATCTCAACAGAAGATTAAATATTATACTATTCATGAATCCTAATTGGAAATCAGAATGGGGCGGAGCATTAGAATTATGGAATACAGATTGTACAGAATGTGTAGTTAAAGTAGATCCTATCTTTAATAGAGCAGTTATTTTTGATACACAGCCAAAAGATGGTATTATGCCATGGCATGGACATCCGACACCAATGGAATGTCCGGAAGATATACATAGGAAGTCGATAGCATTATATTATTACAGCAAAGAAAAGCCAGATACTAATATGTCTGAAAAACATAAAACAATCTATAAGAAATAAAATGAAACTTATTGACATTCTAAAAGCAAAAAGATATAATACAGATAAACATACTGTTCATCAGTATATTCAAGAATATTATGAAAATGCATTTAGTAAATATAAAAATAAATCAATTTCATTATTAGAAATAGGAGTATTATATGGCGAAAGTCTTAAATTATGGCATGATTATTTTACTAACATAGAGTTATATGGTATTGATATTTTTAAACGTGTAGATAAAAAAAGTGTTGAAACTAATTTAGCTAAATATAATGTAAAATTAGATATTGTAGATTCGTTTAATGACGATTGGCAATCAGTTGAACAACGATCAAACTACTTCAAGACATGTAAAGGATTTGATATTATTATTGATGATGGATTACATACTGCAGAATCACAATTCAAAACATTTTACAACTTTCGGCCATATATGAATAAAGGTGGCCTCTATGTAATTGAGGATATACGTGATTCTAGTATACAACATTTATCGATAATAGATAATATTCAATTTCATCATTTGAACGATAGCGGTCATCCAGATGGAAAACAATATATAGCTGAAATAAAATTTTAATATGAATAAGAAGATAGTAATAATACCAACCTTTTGTGAAAGTCATTTGATAAAATGTCAAATACCTAACATAATCGATACAATTGATCCAGATTACATTGTATACAATGAAGGAATGTTTCCTAACGGAACAGAAGGCAATAAACAATTGACAAAAGATTGGTTAGATAAATATACATTAGATGGTCAAGGAAAGCGTGGATTTGATTATATTGATCTAAAAGAAATTATAGATGATGCACAAAAGAAATATCCAAATGTAAAAATCATATTAAATGATATGGAATATGTCCAGGGGATGTCATCGACAGATTGTTTTCGAAAGGCCTCTACTAATTTTGAACAATTAGGAATTGATGTACAGGAAGGAGATTACATATTTCCATATGAGGGTGATGTATTTCATCATGAAGGCGCTAAAAAAGAAATTGATGGATATTTATCACAATTACAGCCAGGCGAAGGTTTTAGATCAGTTTGGGTAGATTATATGCAAAATTTTTGGTATGTAGAAAAACATAGAATTAAACCATGGCTAGAAAATTCTGATCATCATTATGAAGACAATTATATGTCTAGAAGGATATGTTTTAGATATGATAAAGATGGTATAAAATATCTTAATATGATTAACAATTTTATGACGACAGATTATCACAACCCTGTTTCAGGATATGGAATGTTATATCCTACAGATCTTATTACATATCATTATGCATGGATACGTCCAAATAAGTTTAGAGATCTAAGATGTGATCAGTTGGAAAGGCATGCTGGATATTGGAAAGCATTTATGCAAGGATTAGATGAATGTGACAATTATATTCAAGATGAAATATGTATTAGACCAAATGATACTCACTTAACAAAAGGATATGTTAAATTTTTCAATAAATTTGAACATCCAAAACATGTTAGGGAACATGAACTTTGGACAGACATAAGTAAAGAACGACAAGATATATTAACTAAAGGATTATTATAAATGAAAAAAATTTGGTATGCTCCATATAAATTTGAATCATATGGAGAAGAAGAAATAAAGGCAGTAGAAGAGTCATTGAGATCAGGCTGGTTAGGAGGACAAGGTCCTAGGTCAGTTGAATTTGAAGAAGCTATTGCAAAACGATTTGGTAAGAAGTATGGAGTATTTGTTAACTCAGGATCTTCAGCTTGTTTATTAGCAATAGCAGCATTAGACTTACCAAAAGATAGTAAAATCATAACTCCGGCATGTACATTTGCTACAACATTAGCTCCGATTATTCAATTAGGATTTAGTCCAGTATTTGTTGATGTAGGACTTACTTCATATTGTGCAATTATCGATCAAATAATTGATAAAGTCGACCATACAGTAACTGCAATAATGTTGCCGAACTTAATCGGTAATAAACCAGATTGGAAATTTCTTAAAGAAGAGTTAATAAGATTAGGACGAGGAGATATAATTCTTATTGAAGATTCTGCAGATACAATTACAGAAACTGATGTAACAGATGTTGCAACTACTAGTTTTTATGCAAGTCATGTTATTACTGCAGGTGGAGTGGGTGGAATGGTAATGTTTAATAATAAAGACCATGTTACTAAATGCTTACAATACAGAGATTGGGGAAGATTAGGAAATGATTCAGAAATTGTCGATGATAGATTTAATCATAAAGTAGATGGCATTCCTTATGATCATAAATTTTTATATAGTGTTTTAGGATATCATATGAAGGGTTGTGAGATGAATGCAGCATTTGGACTAGTCCAGTTGGAGAGATTCAAAAACTTTTCAAAAATTAGAAGAAATAATTTTGAACGTTATTTAGAAAATCTTAAAGATGTTGAACAACTAATATTACCAGATGATAGTTTGAAACCAAATTGGCTAGCCATCCCGTTACAGACAAATGATCGATTAGAATTACTGACATATTTAGAATCTCAAAATATACAAACAAGAGTTACGTTTGCAGGTAATGTTACAAGACATCCTGTTTATAGAGAATATTTAGAAGATTTTAAAAATTCTGATATTATTATGAAGAACGGGTTCTTATTAGGCGCTCATCATGGAATGACGATTGATGATGTTGATTATGTATGTGATAAAATAAAGGAATATTATAAATGAATCAAGTAGATTTACAGTCGTCTATAAAAGAGGCAGGCGAATGGGTGACGCAGATAATTCATTTTGTTGGCGGAGAAAAACGAACATTTGAACATGTTTGTTCATCATATATCAAACAAGGACAATTTACTAAATTAGTAACTAAAGATGGTAGATATATTTTGATAAACGATAAGAATGTATTATGTATAGAAGTATTTTCGGAAAATGTCAAGTAAAACATTAATTTTAGGAGATGGACTTTTAGCTACAGAATTAGCTAAACAATCTGGATTTGATATTCTTTCTAGAAAGAAAGATGGATTTGATCTAACAGATACAGCAACCTTTTATAAGATGACTGAAATATTCCATGGTGTAGCACAAGCAATGCCATACGATGTAATTATTAATTGTATAGCTAATACAGATACTTATAGTGATGATAAAGAATTGCATTGGGATGTAAATTATAAAGGAGTCGCTGATTTAGTAGATTTTTGCAATAGATGGAAAGTTAAATTAGTACATATTGTTACAGATTACATATATACAAATTCAATTGAAAATGCATCTGAAGATGATGTGCCAGTACACTGTAACAACTGGTACGGTTATACAAAATTATTAGGTGATGCACATGTACAATTAAAGTGTGATGATTACTTATTAATTCGTTGTACTCATAAGGCTAAGCCATTTTTACATGATACAGCATGGGTCGATCAGATAGGCAATTTTGATTATGTAGATATAATAGGAAATAAAATATTAGGATTGATAGATAAGAAAGAATCAGGTATTTTTAATGTCGGCACTAAGATAAAATCTGTATACGACTTAGCTAGTCAAACAAAAAAAGTGACACCGGTACTTAGACCTAAAAATGTTCCTCAAAACGTATCTTTAAATACTAAAAAAATAGATAAAATTATATGAATTTAATCAATCCTAATTTTCAAATAGAACATCTTAAGACTCCATATGATATATGGATATTAGATAATTTTTTACAGATAGATATTTTAGAGCAAATAAAAAAAGAATGGCCAGATATTAATTCAGACAAATGGCATAAAGGACATGAATATATAGATGGTAGAAAAAATATTTTAGAACAAGGAATGAGGTCTATTAGTAAGTTAGCCGAAGTTCCTACATTTACATCTAAAGTATTAAAATATATTCATACAAAAGAGTTTACAAAAGTATTAAGTAATATAGTAAAAAAGACCGGATTGATACCTGATGAAAGTTTTAGATGGTCTGGCCCTAGAGTTATGGTGCCAGGATCCTTTCAAGCTATTCATAGTGATGCAAGAAAAAACCCAGAAACGGGTCTCCGAAAAGAACTAACATGTTTAGTTTATTTAAACGAAGATTATAATTCTAAAGTGGACAAGGGTCATTTTGAAGTATGGAATGATGATATGACTAAATGTGTACATAAAATAGAACCATTAAATAATAGATTAGTTATATTTCATAATACTAATAAATCATATCATGGCGTTCCTGAAGTTAATTTTGAAAGAAAGGCTATATTATGGAGCATTTTAAAAGATGCAGAATCTGAAAACAGAAGCAAAGCCTTATTCGTAGCTCGCCCAGATGATTCGGATGAAATAAGTAAATTAGGAAAAGCAAGAGCATATATTAAAGATAAAGACAAACAATGAAATATCCAATATTCAAAGTACATGTAGATACTGAATCTGCATTGAAACAATTAGAAGTAGTATTAAATAGCGGCTTCATCAATGAAGGAGAAAAGGTTACAGAATTAACCGAATACTTTAAATCATATTTTGATCACAAAAACGTAGTTCCAGTTAACAGTTGTACATCAGCATTGACATTGGCATTGAAATTGTCCGGAGTATCTCCAGGTGATGAAGTCATATCAACATCAATGACATGTGTCGCATCAAATACTCCTATACATAATTTAGGCGCAAAAATAGTATGGGGAGATATTGATCCTAAAACAGGTAATATAGATCCAAATAAAATTGAAAAATTGATTACAAATAAAACAAAAGCTATATTATGTGTTAATTGGTCTGGTATTCCATGTGAATTAGACCAATTGAGATCAATTTGTAAGAAACATGATATAAAGTTAATTCAAGATGCCGCCCATTCATTAGGTGCTAAATTCAATAATAAACAAATTCATCATTCAGCTGATTACACATGCTATAGTTTACAGGCTATTAAACATGTTACATGCGGTGATGGAGGTATGTTGGTTATAAATACAAATGATTCAGACTTCAATAGAGCAAAAACATTAAAATGGTTTGGTATAGATAGAGAAGCTACTAAAGATGAAAAGGGTGAATGGAAAGGGCAACGATGGGAGGTAGATGTAAAAGAAGCTGGATATAAATTCCATATGAATAATATATCAGCAGCAATAGGATTATCACAAATACCACATGTTAATAATATTGTCGAGACCCATACAAATAATGGATTACTTTACGAAAAATTATTTATTGATAATGAACACATAACACCTTTAATATATCCATCTGATTCTACTCCTTCATTTTGGGTATATACTGTAATGTTATCCGAACATTTAGATAGAGATAAAATAGTTGAAGAATTAAATGCAGAAGGAATTAATGCTGGATTAGTACATGTTCCTAATCATCCATATACATGTTTCAAAGAAAGTTTGACAGATTTACCAGCAACAGATTATTTTAGTAAACATCAAATATCATTGCCATGTGGTTGGTGGCTATCAGATGATGATATTAATATAATAGCAAGAGCACTTATCAATAAGATATGAAACGAATTGGTATATTAGGTAGTAGAAATTTATCTTGCAAGATACTCGAATGGATGGTCAATCAAAATAATGCTAATATTGTTGGTGTTGTAGTTCCTCCATTTAATGGGTGGTGGAATGATAGACTTAAGCAAGTTGCAAAAGATAATAAGTTACAGATATTTGATTCTATAGAAGAATTATTAAAACAGTCTCCTGATATATTATTTTCTATCAATTATTGGAAGACTATAAGTAAAGAACATATTAATTTGGTAAAGGGGGGTATAGTTAATATTCATCATTCATATCTACTTAAATATAGAGGTCGATACTCAACTAGTTGGGCAATTGCAAATGCTAGAAAATTATCGAATTGGCAACATGGAACGACGATACATTACATATCTCCAAAATTAGATGCCGGTCCTATAATTGATAGCTACAAATGTGATATTACAGAATCAGATACCGCAAAAACATTGTTTTCAAAAGTAGAATCATTAGCATTTGATATATTCATAAATAATTTCCAAAAAATTATTAACAATGCTGTTACAACATTTCTAGATCCAGATCCAGAGTTTATTTATTATGATAAAGATTCTAATAAGAATTTAGAAATTGAGTATGGTACGCCTATAGAAGAAATATATGATTTTATACGAGCATGGACTTTCGATGATCGGCCATTGCCATATTTCAACTTTAAGGGTAAAAAAATATTAGTAAGTTTAGAAACAAATAATATAAATTAATTTGTTTTTTTGAAAAAAAATTATTATATTAAAGTATAAAATATAAGTACGTTATGAAAGATAAGAAAATATTAATAATAGGAGGTACGGGAGCCTTAGGAAAAACCTTAACAAAAAGATATTATACTGATAATCAAATAGTAATATTTTCGCGTGACGAACATAAACATGTTAACATGCAAAGAAACTTTCCAGATGCTATATATCAGATAGGCGATATAAAGGATAAAGAATCAATAATATATACACTAAATGAATATAAGCCAGATGTAGTTATAAATACTGCAGCTCTAAAACATGTTCCAATATGTGAATCAAATCCTTACGAAAGTGTTAAGACTAATATAATAGGACATAAAAATCTTATTGATGCTATTATAACATGCAACCATCAAATAGAGACATTAATGTTTATATCAACAGATAAGGCATGTGCTCCTATCAATGTGTATGGCCAATGTAAAGCTATATCAGAAAGATTATATATTGACTTTGCTAATAAACAAACTGATGTAAAAGTATGTTTATGTAGGTATGGTAATGTTTTAGAATCAACTGGTTCTGTAATACCTTACTTTAAAAAGTTATTGAACGATGGAGCTAAGACATTGCCTATTACTCATAAAGATATGACCAGATTTCTTTTGACATTAGAAGATGCTGTAGATTTAATCGATTGGAGTTATAATTATAAAGATTCTCATGGTAAAATTATAGTTCCTAGAATTAAAGCTTTAAAGATAGTCGATATAGCTAAATCATTGGGACGTGCATATGGTAATGACAACATTAAATTAAGTTATATAGGAATAAGACCAGGAGAGAAACTTCATGAAGCTATGATAAGTGAAGTAGAATCATTTAGGACCGAAAACCATGATTTATATTTTATGATTACAGATTCTGTAATAAATGATAAGCCATGGCAATTTAGTTCAGATTGGAGTTTAATGAAGTCTTCAGAGACTGATAATTTTCTTAAGGAATGTAATGTAATATGATGACAATACGTGAAAATACAGAATTTGGTTTAGATATGATTAGAGGATTGCCCCATGTATATTGGTGTGTAAAAAATGATCATCCTCATACAGTTAGGATTAAACCTAAATTGAAAAGTCTTTATGAATTAATTACAACATCAGATCATATAATACCTAACCGGGAAGGGGACTTTATAATAAACAATCCCCCAGACATCTATGTTCATGATGGCCCAAGGTGGGCACAGGATAATGAAAGATATAAATGGTGTCCACCACCCTTAAAGGAAATGTTTAAGGATAAACTTAAATATGATAAGCCAACTATAGTTATCAATAATAAATTTTCATATGATTGGGAACAACCATACTGTAAAGAAGCAATTGAAAAATATAATTTATCTACAGATATGGAACCTGTATTAGTACATCCGACATTATGTAGGAATAATGATGTAAGGCATCGCTTAGCTTCTGTATTTCATTATAGTTTACCTTTTCTAGAAAAAGTTATAGAGATGTTATCAGACAAATATCAGATATTGTATATACGACCAATTCCTAATTCTAAAAATTTCTTCGAAGATCATAATCCATTGCATGATCCAGGAGATTATGAATTAATTCATAACAAATATCCCAATGTTATTACTATACAACATGTATTAGATTCCAACCCGGAATTAGATTTTACAACAGCTCAGTTCATGATGGAAGCTACAAGTGAGAAACACTTAACTACTTCTGGAGGCAATTGTAAAGTTTCTGCTTATTTCGGTGGCGATGTATTAATATATCAATGGGAAGGGTGGAAGAAACATCATCGAAAAGGAGGTAGGGCAATGTTCAATACAGATTCTTGGTTAAAAAAATTATCAGGAGCTAATATCATCGGTCTAGGTAATTATAATGAAATTCTAAAATATATAAAAAATAATTGGTATGAAAACTAAAATTGCAATAGGATGTCTAGTACAATGGTATGAATGTGATATCATAGAAGAATATGTAGAATCTTTAAAAGATGCTATAAAAAATTATGATGGCGAAGTTACAATTGATTTTACTATTATTACTAATGAAGACCTTGAAAAATGTATTAGTGGCAAGAAAAAAAATGAATGTATAGAAAAGATAGGCAGCATTCTATTAGATTTTGATAATGTAAGATTTGATAATAATCTACATACAATAGCAGATTACAGAAGAGAATTTAATGAAATGTATTGTGATCAAGTAGATGTTTTAATGTGGGGAGAGAGTGATTCTTTAATACCAAAACAAACATTTGTGATATTAGATAACTTACACCAAACATCATTACAAAATAATAATCCAAAGTATTTAGCATTCTTTGGTACATGTAAGATGTGGGACGATAGTTGGAAGATAATAGAACATACAGATTTTACAGATAAACCATTTATTGATGGCGATACTAAAAACTGGTGGAGTTTAAGATATTCTATGAAACAATCTGAGATGAATTCTATAAATGAAAGAGTAGAGGATTTGGATGTTAGAATAGCTCCTCAACATAAATTTAACGGATGTGGATTAGTCATATCATCAGAAGTCATAAAAGCAGGAGTTAACATTCCTAGATCAGTTTTCTTTATTCATGAAGATTCTGCCTTTATGTGGATGACAAATAAAGTGTTAGGAAATATACCTCAATACATAATCAAAAACATATTATTAGTACATAATAGAAAACATCCTAATAAAAGAATGTATATCAAAGGTGAAGAAGGTATTGAAAAGACAGACCCTGGCGCACAAAGAAAAGTTCATGATTGGTACACAAAAGCAAATAAAATGTGTGAACAGAATTATTTAAACTTATTCAATCCAAATTATAAATCATTTACATGGAAAGACGTATGGAAATAGAACTATGGATGGATCCCAGAGAAAAAGAAATGATATTGAAATATCTACAACCTAATCATAAAATGTTAGAATGGGGTTGTGGAGGAAGTACTGTTACATTTTCGCCTTTGGTAAAAGAATATACTAGTATAGAACATAATTTAGATTGGTATGTTGAAGTACAAAATAAAATTGAAAGGGATAATCTAAATAATATAGATTTTCATTTGATAGATATTTCAAAAGAAGTTCCGACAGCAAAAAAAGCTTTCTATGACAAACATGCGACAGCATTACATAGATTAAGTAACCTCGATACAAACAATATACCGGATTTGGAATATTGTATATATCCAAAGAATAGATTTATATTTCATGAGTATATAGATCTAGTTGATAAACTAGATACTAAATTATATGATATAGTATTAATAGATGGGAGAGCTCGAGCAGATTGTGCATTTAAGATACTAAATTATATACATAAAGATTCTATAGTATTTATACATGACTATTGGGCAAGAACAGAATATCATGTTATTACAGAGTATTATGATGTTATAGATTCTATAAAGGATACTACTCAAACAATTGTCGCATTAAAGAAAAAGAAAAATTTATGAATATAGCATGGTTTTCAGAAATGACATTTGATGGTAAGATAAATCGCTATCATAAAAATATGCGTACGGAGTATGCATGGTGGGTAGCACAAGATGCAATACACCATAACATTTTAAAATTACAACAGTTACCAGATAACACTTATGATTTAGGAGTAATTATTATTCCAAAACATGTTGAAAGATTTATGAACTTTGATGTAGTAACTGAACTAAAAAGAGTTTGTAAGAAATATGCGTTTATGCAAGAAGGTCCATCATGGTATTTTCAATCATTACCATTAATACAATCTTTATGGTTTTTCAATATAATGGCAGGAGCAGATTTTGCATTAGCTCATAATGATCGAGATAAGGAATATTATGAAGGACTTTTAGAAAAAGAATGTTTTATTAATCCTACATTGATGATTGAAGATCCAATTGATACTCATACTTTAACTCATATTAATGATAGACAAGATATAGTTATAGGAGGTAACTTAGTACGTTGGTATGGAGGATTCAATTCATTAATGGTAGCTAGTTCTTCTGGAGAAAAGATATATGCTCCACAGATGGGTAGAATGGAGAAGGCTGAATTAAATATAGAAGACATAGAACATTTACCATATATGGAATGGGATGAATGGATTGTTAGATTGAGCGACTTTAGATATGCAATACATTTGAATCCAAATTCAATTGGCGGAACTTTTTACTTGAATTGTGCATATTTAGGTATTCCTTGTATAGGAAATATACACGCTAATACACAGAGGATATGTTTTCCAGATTTATCAGTTGAGCCTGATGATATAAAAAAGTCAAAACAATTAATGGAAAAACTTAGGAAAGATGAAGAATTTTACTTATATTGTAGTAATAAAGCAAAAGAATTATATCTTAAACATTTTCATGAATCTGTATATAAAGATACATGGAATAATCGTATAGAAAAAGTGATAAGTAAATATTAAATATGAACGTAGTATTTTGGGTTGGCGTAAAGAGTAATAATCCTACAGTATGTGACAAACATGGTAATTTTGAGTATTTTGAATATTCAAAATCTACTTGGCAATATTGGTGTAAAAAGAATAATGTTGAATTTATAGAATATGACACAACATCATATGATACTAATGATCATAAAGTTACATGGACACGTTGGTTTGAATTAGAATCAATATTGAAAGATATAGATTGGAATAAGGTAGCAGTTATCGATGCCAGCTATATGATAAAGTGGGATGCTCCTAATTTCTTTGATATGTGTTCTAACAAATTAAATGTATTTCAAAGTTTAGAAAACATAAGATGGATACAGTCTGGAATAGATGGATATAGATCAATGTTCAATGATATGGAATTTGATATCAAAAGATATATTGATTGTGGATTTCAAATATTTTCAAAATCACATCTATCATTTTTACTAGATTTAAAAAATTATTACTTTGACAATTATGATATGATATGTCAATTAGAAAAGGACATAAAGAAAGGTACAGATCAGCCAATATATAATTACATGTTACAACAAAACAATATAGATTTTGAATTTTCATTAGATCCATCATTTAATATTAATCATATGACTAGATTTGGATGGTTAGGACATAATTGGCAATTGAATGATAAAACACCATATTTTATCAAGTATGGTAATATATGGAAATTTTCAGGATTTGATAGAAAGATGCGAAATCAATTAATGTCTCAAACATGGGATATAATAAAAGAAAACTACATATGAAAAATGTAATCTTCATGATAAATATCGTCAAGGACGACCGATCAAGAAATCAAGGATATGATTATTCTATAAAGAGTTGGCAACAATATGCTAAAAAATATGATTGTGAATTATTTGTCTTGAACGAATTAGTAGCTGATTTAGAATATATGACACCACATTGGACGAAAATGTATATTTTAGATATTTTGGATGTAAATGAAATCGAATATGATCAAGTATTATATGTAGATTCTGATACAATCATTACTCCAAATGCACCGAACATATTTGATATATCAGAGCATAAGTTTTGTGCAGTTCCTAATTTTGGAGATAAGGATTGGATGATACGAAGTATGGAAAATTATTCATATGAACTATTTGATAATTTTAAATTTCCATACTTTAATTATTTCAATTCCGGAGTAATGGTATTCAATAAAAGTCATAAAGAATTTTTCAAATCAATACAACAATTTTATGAGACTAATCGATCTAAAATTACATGGATGCAAAAACATTATGGTGTAGGCCATGACCAGCCAGTATTCAATTTCTTTGTTAATAAAGAATTGAAAGATGAATATAAAGTATTAGGGTATGAATGGAATATGCAAGACCTTAATAGATCTGAGTTATTAGGAAATGATTTTATGTTTACGAGGTATGGATATGTTTGTCATTTCAATTGTGGAATAAAACCAACGCCTGGTGCATGGATGCAGGCGACATATGAATATTTATATTAAAGTTACTTATATTATGAAAATTAGTTTAATACAACCAGGAAGAAATAATCTTAAATACCTTAAGTGGTCTTATGATTCAATAAGAAAAAACCAAGGCAACCATGAAGTAGAAATTTGCGTAGCAGATGACTTTTCAAATGATGGAACTTGGGAGTGGTGTGAATCTATGATGGAGAAAGACTCAAACTTCAAAGCAATCAGAAACGAAGGACCAACTAGATTAGGGCATACTATATTATATGATACATTAGTTAATGAAGTTGCAAGTCACGATGTTTGTATGATATATCATGCTGATATGTATTTAATGCCCGGTGCAATAGATCAAATAGATCATAAATTAAAAGAGAAAACAATTGTATCTCTTACAAGAATCGAGCCGCCATTACATCCGCCTGGTCCAGAAAAGATGTTGATTGATTTTGGAATAGAACCAGAGGAGTTCAGAGAACAAGAATTATTAGAATGGTTTAAAGACGTACAGTTACAACAACTAACAAAAGTAACAGAAGGTATATTTGCACCATGGGCTTTCTATAAAAAAGACTTTCAAGAGATAGGTGGTCATGATCCATTGTTTGCTCCACAATCAAAAGAAGATACAGATATATTCAACAGGTTTCAATTGAATGGTATTAAATTTATACAAACATGGGGAGGATGTGTATATCATATGACATGTAGAGGTTCACGGTTTGCTGATGGAGCCAAAAGAAATCCGAATGGTGAAGTGTTCATGAAGAATAGAGAGACAGATGAATGGTTAAAGCAAAATCAAAAATCAACTAGAGAATTCATTAGAAAATGGGGACATTTTTGTTTACATGATAAATATTTAAAACCTATGATTCCTCCCAAGTATGACATTGGATTCATTATAAAGAATGCTAATTTAGGCCTGTTAAAAGTTCTTGAACCATGGTGTAGTATAATGTATACAGATAACAATAGGATGCAATATATTACAATAGAACAACCATTTACTTCATATAATTTATTAGATAGAGTACTTCCATATGATAATGAAAAACAAAATGGAATACTTATTGAAATAGATGGTAGTAGATTTAGTCAAGATGATCTTAATTATATTCAAAACATATCTGCCATCATTAATGACAGCGGAGAAATAGGACAATTTGATCTTGGAAATTTACATATCACAATAATTAAATTAGAAACATACGAAAAAGGCTTAATATGCGTATCTTAGTAACAGGTGGTGCTGGGTTTGTAGGAACAAATTTAGTTAATAAATTAATTAAGGATGGGCATCAAGTAACTATCATTGATAATTTTTCTACAGGGAAAAGAAAAAATATTAATTCTGCAGCATATTGTTGGGAACAAGATATTGCAACAGTAGATATAGATACTTTATATGAATACATAAAGAATGTAGATATAGTATTTCATTTAGCAGCAATAGCTAGAATACAACCATCATTTGAAAGACCGGCAGATTATATTGAAACTAATTTTACAGGGACTTATAATTTGGTAAGAGCATGTTGTCATCATAATGTTCCAATAATTTATGCGGGGTCATCATCACATCATTCAGGTAAATTTTCAAATCCATATACCTTTAGTAAAGATATGGGTGAAGAAATTATTCAGTTATACCAAAAACATTTTGGGTTAAGATCTTCGACAGCTAGATTTTATAATGTATATGGACCATATCAACTAACAGAGGGAGGATATACAACTTTGATCGGACGTTGGTTAAGTAATATTGAAAGGCAAATGCCTTGTGAAATATATGGCGATGGGACTAAAAGAAGAGATTTTACCCATGTTGACGATATCGTAGATGGACTAAATAGAATCATGAAACAACAAGCGTATGGATATGAATTTGAATTTGGTAGAGGTGAGAATTATTCTATAAAAGAAGTAGCTGATATGTTTGGTGTTATAGCACAATATGGACCTGACAAACCAGGAGAGGCACAAGAAACTTTAGCTGATTATTCGTTAGCATCAGACATATTAGCATGGGAACCAAAAATTAATTTAGAAGATTATATAAAAGAAGAAGTATGAAAAGTATAGGAATTATAGGACAAGGATTTGTTGGCACAGCTGTTAATGAGGGTTTAGCAAAACATTATAAAATTGAAACGTATGATATTGTTAAAGATAGTACATGCTCTTCATTAGAAGAATTATATAGTAAAAGTAATATTATATTTTTATGTTTGCCAACGCCGATGGAAAAAGATGGATCATGTCATTTAGGAATCATAGAACCAGTGTTAAAAGAATTAAATGAATTAGGTAAAACAATAGTTGTAGTCAAATCAACAATTCCTCCAGGTACAACTGAAAAATGGAATAAAAGGTATACAAATATTGATATAGTATTTAACCCAGAGTTTTTAA
>Ga0181401_1000181_pt1 | contig 25591 bp, 32 predicted proteins | sample 24SPOviralmetaG_FD_130130 | JGI IMG/M metagenome (GOLD analysis project Ga0181401, IMG submission 130130) | Marine viral communities from the oligotrophic San Pedro Time Series (SPOT) site, San Pedro Channel, CA, USA - 24 SPOT_SRF_2011-07-20 | ecosystem: Environmental > Aquatic > Marine > Strait...
CTTTTTTTGATACTCGCGATTTGGAATTTTCTGTTATCTCATAGCCTTATATTAGGCTCAATATCATAATAATAGATTATAATTTTTAAGTTATCCCGACTCAGAATAGGGGAACATGGGGGTGGAGCGACTCTGTTAGGAGAAGCGATATGACACCAACCATCGCAAGTCGGCCATTTAGCAACTCTGTGTCAGGCTTCCAAAAGCCCTGGATATATCCTTCATCTTTAGGATTCGCCGCTGTTCCGAGGAACGCCAAAGCAGCAACGGCGACAGAAAGACCAACATTGTCATGAAACTGGGTACTGATGGAGTTTCCGGTCATAACCTCATCAATCACAGCGGACGTGAAACCAATCATAGCAGCACGACCATTTATGCGCTCGGCCATAGAAAGAAAGTCATTGGAGCGCTCAACAGGTTTAAGCGGGGGAGCCCTAACAGAAGAAGTAGTCTTTCTCGCAGTCTTGGTCTTCACGGGCTTATTGAGTGTGAGGTGGGGCTTTGTGGATGCGCGGATAAGAAGGCTCATTTATACATAAGATATGATTCGAATCTTTAATATTCTTGATCTATTGAACCGTCGCCGTTGTTCAATAGATCTGGGTCTATGAATTCCTGATATTTGTCCCCCTCCAATATCATTTTATGACCAATGTGATCTATTTTCTTTGCTTCGACATTACGAGCGTACTGCCATCTGGGTTGATCTATCTCAAGTAGCTTTTCTCGCAATTTATCATTCTCGGCTCTGAGCGTTTTTAATTCCTGCCTCAGTTCCAATCGTTGGATATATACGTGTTTTACACCGTTTAGTGCTTTCTCCATTGATTCTTCGAGAAAGTGTATGAAGGAGTCGTCTTCCGCCTTTGACATACCACAGAGTGGGTGATAACGACGAGGTCGAGCACAACGACGTATGATCATTCTTTTTGGCGTTAGCGACAGTCTGTGGTGAGTTAACGACATTTGATTATTATTACATCTTAATCTCTAAGCGTTTGATATCTGCTCTTCTAATATATCTCGAGCGTCGTATAGATACGACCGAGGTGACACTATACGGAAGTTGAAATCGTCACCGAACTTTTTAGGTGGTGATTCTTTGAATATATGTTCCATAATGATAGGTTTACAATTATCGATTACCAAATCTGTATATATAATTTTGATACGGGTACTGCTTAGCGTTCTTGCTATAGAAGTTGTGACCTTCATCTTATTACATTCTCGCGCGCTAACCTTAAGTGATTTTTACATACGGGACACGTATCTAAAAAGTAAAAACTCCTCCACTGAGAATCGAACTCAGATGACCTGGTTTCGGATTATATAGACTTATTTGGTCTACAATGCAGTAACAGCCAGGGATAATGACCTTTATATGATAGAGGATTTAGTCTCTATAATATGAGACTTCCAGTCACCATGAATCGAACACGGGACAATCTGAGTTTTGATCACTAAATTAATAGTGTTATTTAGCTTTAAATGCGCTACAATCAGATGCTCTACCAACTGAGCTATGACTGGTTTTGAGCTCCCATCTGGATTTGAACCAGAGTCGTTGGATTCAAAGTCCAAAGTGATAACCAACTACACTATAAGAGCTTGAAGTGATACTCACACCCCCACTTCATCAATAGTTTGATTCTCTCCTTTAAGCTCGTTTACATATTTAAAGTGGAACAGCGTCAATGAAAAAAATCCCGCCGAAAAATTTGTAATCGTCATCGGAATGACATTGTAATACATTGAGAAAATTAAGCCAAGTACACTCGCCAATAAATTGAGACCTAGAAATACATAACTTATGGCTTTCGCATCCTTGTTCTTATATACATGAATTACTTCCGGTATAAACATGAGACATATTAAAATGGAGCTCGTGAAACCAGAGACATCTATAAGATTCATCCTTATCTTATAATATTTTCTAATGTTTAAGTAGGTATGATTTGGACCATCTTAATTCTTTTATTGGTAGCCATCATCATCAAAACTTTCAGAAGGGTTCGTCCAGAAAACTACACCTACAAGTGTTTTCTACTCACTTTACCAAAAGAGGCCTTGAGACAGGAAAAGTTTTTACGTAATCATAACGATCAAATTCCAATCGAGGTTATTTATGGAAGTGATACAAAGAATGTAAAAATTGCTCGGGAATATGAAAATCAAATTGACCCAGACTACTTTGAAAAGGCTCTACAAATGCACTATAATCCAAATGTTAAAAGACCAGACATAACATATTTTAACATGGGAGCCATCGGGTGCTTCATGGGACATATGGAGTTTTATAATAGATGTTTTAAACAAGGTCTTAAGTATGCAGTGATTTTTGAAGACAATGTTATTGTAAAATACAATAAACTTTATGATGAGATACAAAAGGTTATTGATGAAAAGGGAGATGATTTTGAAATGTGCTTTTTCCATTGTCTTTCACGACTTCCAGATAAACAAGATGGCAAACTTGAAAGAGTTAAATGGATATCAAGTACCAAGTGTTATTTGATAAATGTTCAGAATATGAAGAAGTATACAAAATACTTTTTACCAATGGATAATCATATTGACATGAAACACGAAGATTTGATTGCTAAAGGTGCCCGCGTTTACTATAAAGACCTGCGTTGGTATATGAAAATTGATCGTTCTCACAAAAGTACAATTGGACATAGCGAACACGGTAGACCTTCATACTTTTCAAAAAATTATCCATCGGCTACACCTGATGATGTAAAATGGGGTTATTAAGACCACGGTATATCTTGAGGTCTGTGTCGACACGAGTGTTTCAAAAACTTTGTAAATTTTACGAAATCATCCGTAGTTTTAATTGAATTTAACATAATTTCAACATATTTATTATAGCCCGCGTGTATTCCCTCGTGAATGAGGCGATCTTCCCGCACACGGAGTATAAACTTACCTAGACGCGTCGGTAACATTATGAGATTACTGCTCGCATTTATATCATACCCCACTTTGACAATAATTGGATGTTTCTTGAATTGCTTGGGTATAATATGATGATCTTCTACGAGACCTTTACCCTGAAGACGCCACCGGGTCTTGAATAATCTACGCGCGAGTGATCCGTACCTCATTACAATAAGTAATATTTTTTAGATGTGGAGGGTGTGTGACCTATAGTTTCCGCAGTTGCGTCTGTCGCCTTCTTTTCATTACCGTCATACTTCTTCAAATGCTTTTGGAAGAGCTGCATACTCCCAGCTGTTCTAACATCCTTGATTTGTATGGTATCATTCCGTGTAATACTTCGTAAAAGGTCTCTTACTCGTGTATGAGTTGAGTTTCCGGAAAGGAGGGGTTTTTGTTGCTTTGAGATGGCGTCGTGGAGAACTTTATCTTTCACTTCATAGATTCTTCTTTGGCCACTTTTTGCGGGAAAGTCAAATGTGAGTGTTTGACCATCTCGACTCAATTTGACATGCTTTCTCTTCAATGACATGGCACCGAGAGCGTCGTCATTGTCCCTTGATCCCGAACGAAGGTATGCTATTACAATCATACGGAGAGTAAGTGCGTCATCCCATAGTGAGTGTTTGGGATTTCCAAGTATCTTCGCCGTAACACTCTTAATTTTAGAGAAGTCAATCTGTGTAGATCTCCCCTTTCTCAATTTTCTTTGCTTTTCCAAAAACTTTTCACTGTAATAATAATGCTTTTTACCCGTGCCATCGATTGCGGTCGCTAAAAGTTTGGGATCATTGGGATATACCTCAACATTCGTGTAAATGGGTGGAATGCCGATTTTGCGATACCTTTCTTGTTCAGCCCCGGGGACTGGACGCCCCGCCCTGTAAAACACGCCACGTCTTCTGGTTATCATCTATAGTAGATTAGGATTATCTTTTACATGTGGAATACACATCTAAAAGGTAAATATTCCCGCCGGGTATTGATCCCGGTATTTAGTCTTAACTCCTATATTATGAAATAAATCATAATTTGACATACTTTAAAAGTATAAGGACTAGGTGATAACCATTTCACTACGGGAACTTTCAGAGCTCATACTCTGTGATTGTAAAGCGACCCTTCTGTCTCGTGACAGGTTTACCAAATAGCTGGACTATTCTCTGTTTACCGCGCGACGTACCTTTAACCTGTTTAGATTGTTTGTCAATTGTAGCTTCAGATCTAAATGCGACGTTGGAATTTAAATATTCAATACCATCCTCCATTATCACCATAATTTGATCTGGTGGTGTTATCTGAGCACCCACGAATTTCTGGTCTTCGTAAAGTGCTCTATACATCCCATGCCTATACTACACGAAGATAATCCCTCAGGGGCATGACATTTGTCGCACCTTTAATGAAGTCCCTGTGACTTTGTACATGAGCAAAAGTTTCTCTACCCATGCGTTCTGCGAGAATTGAATCATATGTACACGGTTCAACCGCACCAATGAGGTAACCAGGTTGGATGACTTTAGAATGTGTAGAAAGACTGGTGAGTAGATAGTCGTAGTTGCATACTTCAGAAATAATGACAACCGCATATCCACGCTTTGCGTAACTGTATTCAATAGAAGTTCTATAATCACTGTGTGTTTCTGGTAGAATAACATTCGTTATCTTTGAATTTCGTGCGAAACCGGCGTGTGTTGCCAAATCGCTGTTATTTACTCCGGGTACTTCTACGAAAACGATAGAGCTTGTGGAAGTCGCTTCAATGTACGCACAATCAATATATTTCGCGAGTTCCTGGATAGCTGTCTGGAAACCAATGGATTGTACACCTGGTATATCGTTATAGATTGTTTTAGCAATACCAATGATATTTGTATCCACTCGGTCATCGAGGGATAAATCTCTCGCAGACTTCATGGTCGCGTTTCCACATATACAATAGAGACGATCAAGTCCGGAAATATTCTGGACTGCTCTATCAATATCAACGTAATCATATGACGTTTTTAAGAGTGAAACTGCTCCATCGTCAATGTATGCCTGATCAAAGTACTCTTTGATATTTTCATTAATACCTCTGAATCCGTCGCGGAAACCATGGACTCTATTACCCTGACTCCTCTCCCGGAGAGTAAGAGACCGAACAAGGGTATTTACACCCGGACATACACCACCCGCGGTGAGGATTCCGATGTTCATATATCATACATGGCACAGTTACTTTTAATTATATTTAATGGTCACACCAAATAAAGATCTCCACATGATATATAATGACATTTGAGATTGTCACATACGCCAATAAATCTCAGGGTATGTTTGAAGATCTTGTCAATAATGAGTTTGACATTCCGGTGACGGTTTTGGGATGGGGGACTAAATGGAATGGTTTCAGTGACAAATACAAGGGCATGTCAAAACATCTCGAAACAAAGAGTGACGACGACATTGTCATTTTCCTAGATGGGTTTGATACTAAAATTAATAAAAATCCAAGTGACGTTGTTGAACTTTTCAAGAAATTCGATTGTAAAGTTCTTGTGTCAAGGGATCCCGACCCATTTCGCGCCGCACCCCTTGTTTTTGGTAAGTGTGGTGGAAAGTATACCGCCAATTCCGGGCTTTATATGGGATACGCAAAAGAAGTCAAAAGTATTATAGATGAGGCGTTGACTCAAAAGTGCGAAGATGATCAGACAAATCTAAATACTATATGCCAGACTTCTGACTATGTAAAGGTTGACGAAGAAGAAGTGATTTTCAAAAACTTTGGACCTTTGGGCGATCAGAGTGATACGAATGCCATCTTTGTGTCATATCCGGGTTCTCCGAGTGTCGGGCGATATTCTCGAGCTATAGTTGAATACACACAATTCCTATACTTGTATATATTGTGTCTACTCATTTTGGGACTAGCTTTCTTTCCACAGAGACAGAAAGTCTTGTTACCTACATTACTTATATTTACAACCTTTTACGCGTTTGTGGCAGATAAATCATGCACTCTCCATTCTTGATAATGAATCCACACTGCGATCTCTGTTAATACTATCTTTACTTTTTCGTCTCATACGAGATATGGCATTAAGCCACCCCGTCACAGCTCTCTTTGACGCGAGTTCTGACGCGGTTTCTTCACTCACTATAATACTAAGGCCGTTACACACATCCGGTTTGTTTACCTTGTCTGGAAACTCCAAATTGAACGCTTCTATAGATATAGAAGGTATATCGGGGGCGTCATCGAGGAGGCGGTCATACTCTTCGCGGCATTTTCTCACAAACTCTATAACACAAGCGCGGCGTCCAGGATCAAGAGACAATTCCATATCTATATTTCTATAATATTTGGAATATTGAACGCACATCAAAGAGTGACTCTGAGCCAATGTGGAACTCTGACTAAATTTTGAAATACTCGTCAGGATACCGCCAATTACATTCAGGAACGCAAAGAAGTACTGAACAATCATAATTTTAGCTCTCGTGGAGTTGTCTAGGTCTTCATTTCCACTTGGATTGAGAACAGCAAAACCTCCGACACCTGTGACACTTGCAATCACTATACTTGGGTATGACAAGTGGTCATTTTGCCTTTTATAGTGGAGACGAGAATGATTATGTAACCACCTATAACCAGCCGCACGCTCCGCCCACGATTTAAGAAGCTTCTCCTGTGCCGGACACCAGGGGGCTGGAGGCGATTCATCAACCTTCGTGTCAACCATTATTTTACGCACACATATTTTTCAAGCTCCGGGGTGATATCACGCACCCACCATTTCTTTTTACCCGGATCCCACCTGGCATCCTGGGATTTTACAACGTCCTTTTCTTGGTAGGGTACATCCAGGTATATACGATCGTTTGGCGGCGGCGTATTCATATATTCTTTAGCTTCCGCTTCAGTCTTAAAAGATTTATACATCGCATCCTTATATCCGTGAACCTGTGCTTTAGCTTCGTCCCATGTAGTGTATATACCCGGAACATGACCTTTAACGACACCGTAAAATTTGTTGCTTTTGAGACTCAACGCTCGCGTCGTTGTCGCTTTACCCGCAGATTTAGCATTTTTAATTTCCAACGCTTCCTGATACGCGATAGAGTCCACTAGTTCATTCTGTGGATGTCCATTATGCGCCTTTACCCAACGCCATTCAACCAGATTCATTCTCTGTATAAGTGTATCAATCTGAATCCACAACTCTTTGTTCTTAACCGGTTCGCCCGATTTTATACGCCAGTCATTTCTTTTCCAATTTTTAATCCATGAAGTTATACCATTCCTGACATAGGTACTATCCGTGAATAGTGTTATCTCAAGAATGTTGCGAGCGATGCATTGTTCGAGTGCCTTAACGGCTGCAGTCAGTTCCATGGCGTTGTTTGTAGTATTGTCCTGTCCACCCGAAACTCTCATTCCTGGCCCTACAACACCCCACCCTCCCGGTCCCGGATTACCGATGCAACTACCATCCGTGTAAATGTCCTGCATTTGTTATATTCATATGACGCGTGTTTACTTTAATTTAGCATACTCAGATTTACCGTTACGGGAAATCATGTAGGTGGTAGTCGCAATACCCAAGAGGAGAATTGAGAGTGGGACCCAGATTGCGATAGTTTTTGTCTTGTTATCTCTTTCGGCCATTGTGTTTTAAATTACGTGGAGATTATTTTGTTACTTTTCGCGAGATTTTCACGGGCTGGGAGCAGTTGAAGATTAAGTAGATGTGAGTAAAACTTCGCCTATTGATTTTTCAGATTTCAAGTCAAGTGTAATAAATGGTTTTGTTTTATTGTGAAATTTATAATATAAAGACACCCATAGTACGATCATACCTGGTGTCACTTCCATTTTACCGTCGTTTGTGGGTCCAAATTTACCACCTGGGACAATTTGCATTTTGGTAGTACCATCTTCCCTTAACATATAAAGTTTACCGTCTTCAAATGTGATAATTTTTTTAAATAGTTCTTTATTTTCATCTGAAAATTGTAAATTGCCAGACCAAAGATCATCCACAAATTTGTCAATCATATGTTCACCTTTTTCATTTACAATATTTGTAAGTATGCGCGCAGAATCGTATACTTCGGAGTATATACAATCTCTTGTACCATCTGAACACAAACCAGTGTTGTTATCAAATGTAGTGGTAAATCCACCACTCTCAGTTGTACCACCACCCACGGGGTCATATACATATTGCATTTCTGTTGTTGGTGTTAAATTGCACCAATCTGGGTTATCACTGGAGTGACTACAATACGCAGTTAAAGGCATATCCAAATAAGTTTCAGTGGTACTCCCACCACTTTTAGTGACGCCATCTGTGCCAAGAGTGATAGTGTCACTCGCTGGGGGTGCTGGAGCTGCTGAATCCTTCTTTCCGAACTTTGTGTACGCGAAGTATCCACCACCTATCAACATAACAAAAAATACAAAGGCAAGTAGTATCAAAATAAGCATTGTTATACTTTGTAATTAGAAAAAAAAAGGACCCCAAACGAACTCAAAAACTATTTAAGTTTGGAATCTTTTGATTATGAGAACATTGACGATATGACAAAAAGAACAAATGTTTCGTTCATTTGCGTCACCAATTTTGCTTATGTACCAGACGGCATTGAACAACAAATTGTCAGTTTCTCTGGTCAGGAGTGGGATGGTGAAGCAGATGATGTTGCACACAGGGATATTTTAGAGTTTAATTTGACGATTATTAAGATATTTGTTTGTATCTTAATAATTGTGTTTATATTTTTTAAAACGAGACGAGATCACATACTTAAGCCATAATTAGCTTAGTTGGAGAAGGCGAGACCACCCATACCGGATTGGATGCGGAGGACGTTGTAGTTGACCGCAAACATGTGCATGGTGGTGGAGGCCGCCGCCGCTGGGATGGTGACCGCGACTTGAGCATTGTCAATACGACTGAAATTACAGGTCCCGGTTGGTTGATGTTCTTCTGGCTTGAGCGCGAAGGAGTACGAGTACACACCCGCGTATGGGTTACCACTGTGGTGGTTGTATGGTTGCACTTGGTTGAAGTACTTACCCTTTTGGGCCTTGAATCGGTCTTGACCGTTGAGGACCAACTTGAAATCAGTCAATGGACCAACACGCTCTTCGTCGAAGTCGGAGGTGGACTTCGCGGTATCGTAGAGTGGGACACCACCCGCGAGGCCAACTGGGACATAACAGTTGGACGCAACACCCGCACGGGCATCACACTCGAGGACGATATCAGCCGCCGCTGGTTCGGTGGTGAAGTTCCACAAGGAAGTGGCAACATTCGCGGTCGCTGGGTCGTTGAAACACCAGACGAGTTCCTTAACTGGGTGGTTGTAGGAAAGGCGCTTGTTGGAAGTGGAACCGGCAGTGACGGTGTCGGAGCCAGTGTGTTGCACCTGCTCGATGAGGTACTCGTGACCCTTTTGCGCGAAGCGGCGTCGCTCCTCGGTGTCAAGATACACGTAGTTGGCCCAGACCTTGAACACGGAGGTGCTCAAGTAGGTGGAGAAAGTGGAGGTAAGATCGAAATCGATACGGACCTCATGATATTGCAACGCAATCAATGGCAAATAGAGACCTGGATTGCGGTTGAAAAAGAAGATCAAAGGCAAGTAAACAGTGTTACCAGTCTTGGCAGTGGTCATCTTACCCCAGTTAGCCTTCTTGGCTTCGTCCAAGTAAAGCTCGGAGTACAAACGCCACCAGCGTTGGTAGTGCTTGTCAATGCGCTGTCCACCAATGGAAATTTCGGCGGACGCGATCGCACGCTCAGCGACCCAGCAAGCGTCATCACCGGACGCGGTGCTGGTGTTGGCCGCAGCAGATTGGAGTTCGACGTACATGTCGCCAACCAAATCACCGTTACGGGCAACGGTCACGGACACGCGGCCTGAGTTGGCGGCGGTACCGTTAACAGTTTGTTCGATGTTTTCCATCGCGAAGTTGGTGTGACGCTTGTACACCGCTTGGAAGAAGGTAACTTTTGGGTTTCCTGTCAAGTAGACGTCTTGGGCACCATAGGCCACGAGTTGCATGAGGCCACCAGCCATTGTGAGAGTTTTTGTACTATAAGCAGAGATTTTTTTTCTCGGTGAAATCGCGCCTGGTGCGAAAATTTTGATTTCAATTTTTCTCAGTGTAGGTTAAATGTCGGCTCGCCCTGAAGATCAAGAAACCGATGATGAAATTGATGTTGAAATTGAAGAGGGAGAAATTATCTCCGACGAAGATGTCGAAGATCTATTAATGGCTGACGGGGGTGAGGAATACGATGAATTCTTCCAAGAAGATGATGACGAAGGCATAGATATCGCGGGACTTATGAGCTCCCTCTTGGCGACACCAGACGGTGATACTATATGCTCTGCTCTAGTCAATCTTTGTTACCAATTGGAAACACAAAATAAAATTCTCATAAAGATGCTTTCCAAAATGCAGCCACCAAAATCAGCTTAGAAAGAAGAATTGTAATTCATTAAACACGTAGGAATGGAAGATACCCATTTCATTGATAAGGAACCTAACAAGTTTGGGGCTCTGGTAGAGCTACTGAAGGAACATATCCAATCAATGAATGGAGATAAAATCGCGTCCACTATTGACGACTGGGAACAACACTGGGATCTCAAAACAAATGATTTTCGAAATGCCCGTGAGTTGGGATATCGCCAGTTTGTCCACCCCGATAATTTTGACGAAGATGGTAATCCTAACCCATCGCGGATTGATGTATTAGCTATCAAAGGTATCCGTGAAAAGCAGAGAACATATCTCGTTAATCTTAAAAACCATGCGCGCGCTCTTAAAATTCATAAACACGAACCAAATGACGATGGTATTACCCTGGTGAAACGTATCAATAATATCCTTAAACAGTTGAGTGATGGCTATGAAAATATTCGTCGTCACTACACTTCATTTGAGAGAGTGGATAATCCAACAGCTCAGCCACAATTTAACATAAATGGCGACCCATCTACGATGGATGAAGATGAGATTGAAAAGTCCACACCATTTCAAAAGTGTCTTCTGTACTCTCTGGATGAAACATACAAAGCCGGTTATCGTAGATACAAGGGTCAATGTTGTGAAGAAATTAAGACAATAGATGGTCATAGAACTCGCGCCTGGAAGCCAAAATTCACCATTGAACAGTTTGTATATTCTCTCGCACAGAAAGATGACGATTTTATTACATGGAAAAACTTTACTAGCCGGGGATCTGTTTTCCGAGATGTGATTGATAATATGACAAAATGTATAGACGGGCAATTCCCGGAAATCACGAAGAGGCGTCATGTATGGTCATTTAAGAATGGTGTTTTTGTCGGTAAGGAGTGGATCCCAGATAGGGGTGTGTACGACTGCTGCTTCTATCCGTATGATAGTGCGGAGTTCCGATGCCTTGATCCAACAATCATTGCGTGTAAGTATTTCGATCAGCAATTCGATGACTTCTCCCATGTCGAAAGATGGCAGGATATTCCAACGCCGTGGTTTGATTCTGTTCTCAAGTATCAAAAGTTCGACGAAGAGGTGTGTAACTGGGCGTATGTCATGGGTGGTCGCCTATGTTACGATGTGGGGGAACTTGACGGATGGCAGGTGATCCCCTTTTTCAAGGGTATTGCACGTTCTGGTAAGAGTACCCTGATTACAAAGGTGTTCAAGAAGTTCTACGAGAATGAAGATGTCGGCACCCTTTCAAACAATATTGAAAAGAAGTTCGGACTTTCGGCTATTAAGGACTCATTTATGTTTATTGCACCAGAGGTAAAAGGCGACCTCGCCCTTGAACAGGCCGAGTTTCAGTCGATGGTTTCGGGTGAAGATGTATCGGTTGCGGTGAAGAACAAAACGGCGGTATCGATTGAATGGAATGTCCCCGGGGTTTTGGGTGGTAACGAGGTTCCGAATTGGAAGGATAACTCTGGTTCTGTTCTCCGCCGTATTTTGGCGTGGAACTTCTCAAAACAGGTCAGAGATGCAGACCCACAACTCGACGAAAAGTTGAATGGGGAACTACCTAAAATTCTTCTCAAGTGTGTGAAGGCATATCTCGCATACTCAAATAGTTATAGGAACAAGGATATATGGAATGTGGTTCCAGAGTATTTCAAGAAGATCCAGAAGCAGGTGGCGATGGTTGCGAGTACGCTCCACAACTTCCTTGAAAGTACAGGTATCACCTTTGGAAAGGAGCTCTTTGTACCACAGGCGTTGTTCATCCAGGTATTCAACCAACATTGTCAAGCAAACAACTTGGGCAAGCCCAGGTTCAACCAGGATTTCTATGCGGGACCATTTAGCTCTCGTGACATTGAAGTCAGGGAAGAAATAGTTAGCTACAAGGGTAGAACATATCCCAAGCAACCTATCATCTATGGTCTGGATGTGGTTGAAGAAACTCTTGGGTTCACCGATGACTATTAAAAAAAATGATACCCCATAGTAGAATGAGTCAGCAGCTCAGGGAATTTGTCAAGCAGTCGGGGGTGGAAGTTCGCCCCACGAACAGCCCAAGTTCTGTTTCTACGACTGCGTCAAATAATGCACTAATTAGAGAAATTGAGGCGGATATGGCTTTTCCTCCACGCCTTGAAAAAAATATTATAAGCAACGAAAACTATGGCGAGTTTGCCGAATTTGTTCATATGTCAAACAGCAATGATAATACCAACGAAGTCATCGCAATGGCCATGAAGCCCGCAACACCCACTTTGACATTTAAGATTAGTAAGTTGAATCCTGGGATGTTCAATGCGACTGTGAATAGGAACTTTAGTGCTGAATCGAGAATTGATCTTAAGAAGATTCTCCTCAAACCCCCACTTCCCAAAACACCAATCGGCGAAGGTCTTTATTTAGAAACTAGAGAGATCAATGGTATGTATGGACGTTTTACTACAGGTTTCTCTCATACTCGCGAATACGGGAAAAAGGGTGACCTCAATAAGAACTTTTTTACTGTTCAATTGAAGGTTGTGATTTCTGATAATAACGAATCCAAGGGTGCGACAGTCAACTTTTATAGAAATGGCAAAATTCGTTTCTCGGGTGGGTTTCTCGGAACAAATATATCAAATCAACCCGAACTCATCCGTCGTTTCATTGTTGGTAACTACAGCGAGAAGGAAGCCTTCCTCTACAATCCATTTGAATATAACAATCTCAGTGGCCAGTTTAGAGTGAATGGCATTTTCAAGAATTTGGTCTTACTTACAAAAAGATTTGTGTCCAATTATGGAGCTACGGATGTCAAGTATGATTCGGAACTCTCGCCATTCATGTATCTCACATATAGAGGTCATAAATACATATTGGCCAAGTCCGGTAACATTCAAATATCGGGCGCTCCAACGCCCGCGGATATGCTTAGAGCATACACCGATGGTTCTCAATTGGCAAAAGTACTTTATGAAAAGGGTGAAATCTTCCTAACTGCGTCTGTACCAAATAGATTGGTCAAGGGGAAGAAGGTCAAGTCACCCAAGAAGAAGTCTATTTTGAGCAAAAAACAGGCGTCGGCCCTTAAAATTGACGCCAAGCAATGTATGCGTATGTCAAAACCAGAGCTTGAGGATCTCGCAAAGAAGATGGGTGTCGTTGGAATCACAACATCCACAAAGAAGGGGGAGATTTGTGAAAAGATTAAGAAGATTTCGGGGGTGAAGAGTGCTACTTTCCGTAACACCGACAAGAAGAAGAATGTTGCCCTTGTTGGATCTGGTAAAGACTTCAAGGTTGGTCGCGCCACTTGTACGGGCTACAGTAAGACTGAACTTCTTCGCGTTGCGGGTATTCTTAATATTAAACTTGATCCCAAAGAGACAAAGGTCACCCTCTGTAAGAAGATTGAAAAGGCTCGTAACGCTATGCTTGCTCCCAAACCCAAGCCAAAGACGCCACCCACTCGCAAAGAAGTGGCGAAAAAGAAGAGAAATGTAAAGAAAGAGCAGGTCATCAAGAAGAGGGGTCTCAGTGAAAACGCCATTCGTAAAGACATTGTCAAACTCTATGGTAAACGGTGGATGGATCGCTACAAGAATGTGATGCCTTCTCTTAATAATGATGTTAAGGAGATGAAAACTCGCCTTAACAAATTGAAAACCGGAAACAAACAGGGTATTCCTTTCAAAAGAGACGTGGATATTATCAAAAAGAGACTCGTTAATCGGTGGAAGAGTGAGAGAGGTAGAAACCTGGAAAGGAAAGTTATTCGTACTCAGTTGAATGTCGCGGGTGTACCAAATAGACTTGTCGCTCAATACAGAAATGCGGCGACAAATTACATCATGAACAATGGCCCAACGATGAAACAACTTGAAAAGTACAAAAAGGCGTGGTTAAACTTAAGGAATAAGTGACAATTTAATTAAACATGCAAGAGACAATCGAGCAGCAAATCATTGGACGACTTGAGATTGGAAAGGAACGGTATGGGCAAGGTGTGATTGTTGATTCGGATACACGGGAGTGGGGAACACCTAAAAACTCTTGGATTGATATGGCAACCGAAGAGTTTTTAGACGCAATTATTTACGTCATTGCCGATTACATTAGACAGGGAAGACAAAACTCGAAGTGGTCAGCCCTTGAAATTGATTATAAGTTCGATGAAAAATTTAGACAGGAGGATCCAGACGGTGTCGGGACGCCGACCGATCTATGCATCGATGATGATAACAAGCTCATCTTACATATTCTTAAAAATTACCAAAAAATTGACAGTCCCAAACATCATATGATGATTTGGAATTTACTCAACATTTTACTCGTGAGTTCACAGTTTTAGTCGGTTCGGCAATCTGCTTAAGGTGGATACCATGATAAGCGAACTTATACTTTGGAAATATATCCCTTATAAGGTTTGAAAGGGCCACCGCTTCCACTGTGTAAGACGTACCGGAACAAACCGAATTTCGTTCAATTTGAAGAAAACGATCCTCCATTTGAACGAACTTCTTTAGATTTTCCTCGCCCATACCTTCACTACGCATAAGAAGGTACATCTGTTTGGACATACCTCCGCTTAAATGGAAATTTTTAGAACCCGCTATTTCTTCTGAATTAACCTTATTTTCGAACATAAGAAATAACGCTAAAAGGGGGAGTACGTATCGTATCATTTTACTTATTACATAGATCTTTATATTTTGTATACCGCCCCCCTATTGGCACCACCGCCATGTACGGCTCCCCATTCATATGGGCCGTAACAATGCGAGTTTGTACCACCACCTAATTGAGTACCTTCCACGTCACCCTTACATTCCCGGTTGAGGAGAGTTTGTGCTTCGGAAATGTCATTCGCGCAGTATACCTCAAAACCGTGTTCGTTTGGGCATTCGAGACTCATATATTCAAAATCAGCACACTGGCTGCGAGCTTGGGATTCCGTTTTCCAACGACCTTTACCCCTCCACCCCATTTCACTGCGGCGGCGTGTATTGACACACTTAACCATGCCCGTCGCCGTCCCATCTCCGGGAGTTTCATCTGTATCTGGAACGACCACGTCAGTTACATGCCCCACGGGTTCACCTTCACCTTCTACACCCGCGTCTTCTGGTATAAGTGCCGAACATTCCTCGACCGACGAACAGGATTGGGTTGGATCGACAGACGCCGATGCCGCCGCCGTCGTCGTCGCCGCGCTCGAAGACGAAGACGAAGATGAAGACGACGTCCTTGCCGATGATGATTCGCTCTGGGAAACAGATACCCCAGCGGATGGGCCCACACTTGGACCCAACGTGTTCTCACCCATATTCATGAGCACAATAGTGGTAGTAATAATAATTACGAGTATGACAACGCCACTTATGACGATACGAGACATCTTACTTATTACATAGGAATTAATTTGGACAAATCATTTACTTTGTGGACTATGTTGAAAAATTCATCACGAGTTGAGACTTTAGTCGGGTCGATAATTTCAAACTCAATTTGGTACAAACAATCTTCTTCGGCGTCCATGTCGGCATTATCACCTGATGAAATTGTCATGTCGATACTGAGATTTTTTCGGATAAATGAATGACGAGTCTTTGTGCGAACTCGATCCATGTCGTATTCGCCCCATGTTGGAATCTCGCGGGACACACTAAAACGCATATCAAGGGGTGTCTCGCTGAAGTCATCTTTCAAAACATTAATCTTTTGGATCATCACCCCATTTTCACCAGTATCTTTATTCACAGAGAGACGAATGTGATTCGGGTCGCTATAATACACATCAAGTTCAGACGTTTCAACTTTCTCCCATCCGGTATATTTGTGAAGACCTTCCATTACCTTGTCAAATGTGTCCTTGCCCACGTTGGTATCGAAGAATGATCCATTATGTTTACCGAGACGCATCTCAATTTCAATGTGTTCCTCACCCCTGTGCGATTCAACCACAGGAAGGAGCTTATCAACGATGGATTTGATGTCAAGCATTGTTTTGTTACATTAAACATACGCGCCATTTTCTTAAGTGTTTTTTTATACATAAAATATAATGAAGGGGTTTAAAAACCTCGGAAATACCTGTTATTTTAATACAGCTATACACTGCCTTTTACATGTCCCACTTCTTTCAAACTATTTTTTACAATTTGGGTATCGGGGTGAATGTGAGTTTACACAATTATACAAGGAGCTTGTTCATTTTTACTGGCTTTCTAAAGAAAAGAGCGTTGTAGATTTGACACCACTTTTGAAACAGTTCTACAAAGGGTTCCCAAGGTTTGAAGACAAAGAACCACACGACACACAAGAAGCAATCCTTTGTATCATAGATATTCTGGAAAGATCGTGTCCTGAAGTAAAGCCGTGGTTTTATGGGAAAAAGAGACAGGAAACGATATGGCCCGGTGGAAAGGTCCAATCCCAAGAAGATTTTGGTATTCATATCGTAACTTCAGATGGAACTGACCTCGCTGAGATGCTTACAAAGAGTACCGATTGGAATGTAATTGAAAATTTTGAAGACAACGAAGGGAAGGTTCACAATGTTGCGACAACCCGAATGATATTTTCAAAACTTCCACAAATGCTAATAATTTCATTTGATAAAAAAAGTCATGTAAATGTTATCGAAAACATTACTATTGACAAACACGAATACGAACTTGTGGCGAGCGCGATTCACACCGGAATACAACAAGATGGACACTATGTGAGTTTCGTAAAAAACGAGGATGTATGGTATTACACAAATGATACTCAAGTTACTAAGGCTGATCTTCCAGAGACTGCGGGGCATTACGTTCTGGTCTACAATCTAAGAACTCCTTCATCTGAATATTCTCCTTGATGTTAACTATAGTCCTATAAAATGTGCGACGATTGTTGGGGTGCGTTTTATCTCTCCGCCTCTTGATAGGCTTCCACCATATGGGACCCGGTTCCCATGTGATGTACATACATTCAACTATAGCTCCTTCTTCAAACCAGGGTTCGTTCATTGTGGTTAGGGGAAATTCACTCTCAAAGAATAGTTTTCCTTTCTCTTGAACATAGAGTTTCCAAACTGGGTCACCTTTCTGACCAACACCCTTAAAACTTTCCCCCCTCTTCATGAGGAAGTCAACTGTATTCTTTTCACATGGCTTCCATTTGAACATAGTTTCGTGGGTTCCAATCCGCATTGGCTCATTCACGGGTGTGAATACGAGTCCATCCACTCTTTGTTCGACTGTGGGAAGGTACTGATACATGAAGTGATCAAAGTCTCGCATGGCGTGAAATGTTTTCATCTTGAGACGATACATATCAGACTTTACATAAATGATACCCTTCATCATCTTTTCAGCCGCTGCGAGTCTTCCGAGGAGGTTGAGATGTCCAATAGGTTCGCCACACACAAGGAGAGCGTCATAGACCATGAGCGTGTTTTCGTAGAGTTCTCCGTCAAGGATCGTACCTTCATAGACTTTCCTGCTGAGCCTCAATTTTACGGGAATCATATCAAATGCGCGGTTCACCAACATACACACAGGTTTACCTTCGTATGTTGTCGCAACTAACATATGCCTCTCCCCGTCGGTTTTTTCGCATACAACGTATTCGTTACCCTTGAGTGTCGGAAAGTGCTTGTACTCGATTGAAATTGGTTGTGGACCCGGGAAATACCCCTTGCTTCCCCAAACATGATGGATGTAGCTTACAACATGTTTGTGAATTGGTGACGACATGTATTTATTACTGGTTTAAACTTTAATTGGCTTTAACACCCGCAGCGTTCAAGATATTACTAACACACTCATGTGTGTAAGTCATAATCAACTTAGATGCTGTAAATGCGTGAATCTTCACTTTCTGTTCCCTCAACTTTTCAAACATCCTTACATGGAGATTGACATTACCCTTTTTATCTCTGGCGTTTTTCATTATATTCTTTGTGAATAGAACATATGATCGAGCATTGGTGTTGGTAACCGTGTATATATCCGTTGATATCTTTCTATCCACTTCTGTATCAAAGTTGAGACCCATCTGCGAAACCGGTTCTTCCGAACCTTCCCTGACCTTGTGCTTAAACAGACCCCAATCAATACCGTCCTTTACACCCGGGAAAACTAAAGCACCTATTCCTTCGTGATCTTTAAAAATCTGCTTAATGGATTCTTCGTCCACGCCGATACCAAAGTCAACAAAGAAAATGCGATCACATTTTGTGAGGGTTTTCTGAATCATTTCAACTACATCAAATGGATTGTCGTTTACATACAAAATCTCATTCTGAACATTATTTCGAAGACAGTGAATGTTGAGTTTGAGAACTGAATGAAGTGTCTTTACGGAACACGATTTTGAACGAGTTACAACAATGGTACAAATCTTCATATTACATATAATGGCCCTCTAAGCCTTAAGCCTATCATTAAGACATCCACTAAATGGAAGATTTCCTACGTGTCCGAGAGTTGTATTAATGTCTGCGTAAATTTTTCCATCGCACTGCTGCCATCTGCGGCAAAAGGCGTAATCTTCTGACAGAAATCTTCGAGATTCCGGGTCTATCATGGTATCAAATGCTGCGTGGTATTCGTCAAAATCCCTGTTTTGGTGATCATTTTTACACCATAGTTCGGGGAATTTTTCCTCTAACTTTTTGAAAACATCTCTTTTTATAACCATGAACCCAGTTGGACCATCAAGTACGGGAATGAAACCATTCTCAACAGATATTCTATGAGCTCCAAAGTTGACGACCAGACTCGAAGCAAGCATAGCCATGTTGCGATCGTCGCCCCCCTTTACAGCGTTAGCCGCCTGCTCCCACATGACCACCTTTTTGGGATAGCATGCAACGCTGATATCGTGATTGGATTTAATAAGGCGCACAACGGATTCAGCTTCAAAATCTATATCAGCATCAATAAACATGAACAGCTCACAGTCAGTTTTCTGCATGAAACGACCCACAGCTACGTTGCGAGCCCTGTGGACGAGCGATTCATTTTCAGTTGTATCGAGATAGAGTTGTACTCCTTCTTTGAGCAGTAGAATTTGAAGTTTAACTATACTTGTCATATAACGTTCTAAACATAAGCCTCCATAACATGGCGTAGACAGAAACAATTTGACCATTCTTTATTACAAATAGTTTTTAGCCTCTAAGTGTTTTTTCATAATATTTTCAATCTTATTCAATGTTGGTACAGATACGGAGCATTTTTCACATACCTGCGCCTTCGTGATCCCATCTTTGAGAACTATGTAGATGATCGCAGATGCTACACTATTCGGCGTCTTACTCATGAGTTCCACGCAATCATCTACTGCTGAACACATCTTGTTACACTTGTATCTATCTTCGCGAGATATATCAAAATAATTAAGAAGTCTCTGCATCACATCGGACGCCTTTGTTACATAGTTCTTTTCGGTCACCCCCATAATTGTATCTTTGAATATCTGGGTTGTCCGACTAACATCTTTCGATTGGATTCCAAACATTTCCGCGATTTCACTTGTTGTTCTTGGGCATTGCGCAAGTCTACACGCGTATAATACGCAATTGGCTTTGATTCCAAGTCTCACTGCACCGCGGGTCAATTTTCCGTCATTGAACTTTCTGTACATCATTTTGGCTTCTTTGAGAACTGTATCTGGTAGAGTGTGACATGCCTCATCTATATCGCGGTACGCGTGGAAAAGTGACCGATCCTTGTGATTCATAGACATGTGAAAATTGATTTTCGCCATTCTCTTATTTTCATAAGTTGATGAGCGTTGTGTTGAAATGATAGTACCCTTTCCCCAGTTTTGGGAAAAGAGTTCGGGGTTTGCATTTGGATTGCCGCATCTCGATGGGTCATTTACCCGTCCATCATCTGTGATTCCACTCGTCCATTCAGGAGTGTCGTCTACAAAGTTGTCATCTACAAGACCACATTCTGAACAAGTTGGTAGTCCCTCCGGTGAAATAATTTTCACTCCTGAGCATTCCCTACAAAAATTGGTATTCACTGGCTTTTGTTCGTTGTTTTTAGGTAATAATTGGTCTAGATCAGACCAGATAGCTGCCAGCATATTGGTATAAATTGGGGAGAGCTTTTTTTGCTTTTTGGAATTACGCACCAAAACTTAGGTTATCTGCGTGCGCTTTGGCCATAGCTTCAATGGCATTAACAGTTTCCTTAAAACTGCGCGCCCCTGGAGATTTTGGCTCCCAGGCATTCCATTCCTTGTCTATGGTTTTATAGTCAGAAGGCGGAATTATCTTACCATCAATCTCATCATCTGGTACAATAAAGTCATCCATTTCCGAATCACTCTCGTCCTCATCGTATATTTCAGAATCGGAATCTTCAATGTCAATTTCATTTAGATTAGCATATAGACCGTCCTTAATCATTTTGAATTCCAAATCTTCAAAAGTTGTTCCACTTGGGTAATGTTCCATCACACTTTCGTATGGAGCAGGGTTCATGTCACCGTCTTCAAGTTGATAGACACAAGCGGATTTATATATGAGTTCAGTAGGGTTTAGATAACGCACCCCGAGGACCAGGCCAGTGTTCATTCCCACAACAGCTAAGAAGTCGTCCTCTACGCTGTCTTCGTTTACAAGTAGTTTAACTATATCATTTTCAATAATTTCGGATGGCACAATCATGCTTAGAGTTTTCCGGCAAAAAATTATCAACGATAATACTACAGATGAAAATCACAATTTATTCGAAGGAAGGATGTCAATACTGCGACCATGCCGTCACACTGTGTGAATCGGGGGGGATAGATTACGAAAAAGTTATGATTGAGAAGGAGGATCTCAAAAAGTTGTGTGGCGGTAGGCTTGATTCCTACCCTCAAATATTTCGTGACGGACATCACATCGGAAACTACTTTGAATTTCAAGAATGGGTTGAGGAAGAGTATGAACCTATTCTGGCCCCCACCCTAAACAGATTTACAGTCTTCCCCCTGAAGTATCCACAACTCTGGGAACTCTATAAAAAGGCTCAAATGAGCAATTGGACTGCGGAAGAAGTTGATTTGTCCAAAGATCTTGACGACTGGAAGACCCTGAATGAAAATGAAAAGAAATTCATAAAGTACATCCTGGCATTCTTTGCTGGGTCCGATGGAATTGTTTTTGAGAATATCAATAACAATTTTGCGGATGAGGTTCAGATAAGCTAAGCGCGTTCATTCTACGCGTATCAATGCCATAATGAAATGGTTCATGGCGAAACATATTCAAAATTGATTGACAAATACATTAAGGATGGATTTGAAAAGAAGCAGTTATTTGAAGCCATCCAAACTGTACCATGTATTGAGAAGAAGGCGAAATGGGCGATGAAATGGTTTGACACAAAGTCTCGCTCCTTCGCTGAGCGCCTTTTTGCGTTTGCGTGTGTGGAGGGCATCTTCTTCTCCGGCTCATTCTGTGCTATTTATTGGTTGAAGAAGCGGGGTCTCATGCCGGGTTTGTGCTTCTCAAACGAACTTATTTCTCGTGATGAGGGTCTCCACCAAGAGTTTGCTGTGGAGCTCTTCAAGACTTTGCGTAATAGACCCACTACCGAAACTATCCACGCCATCGTGAAAGAGGCGGTTGAGATTGAGAAAGGGTTCATCTTGGACGCACTCCCATGTAATCTCATCGGTATGAACTCTGAGAAGATGTCCGAGTACATTGAGTATGTGTCGGATCGTCTCCTCAAACAAGTTGGGGTGCCACCCATTTGGAACGCGAAGAATCCATTTGACTTTATGGAAAACATTAGCCTTGATGGGAAGACCAACTTCTTTGAGAAGCGAGTTGGGGACTATGGGAAATTGGATGATGATTCGGGTGAAATTGGGTTTGATGAGGACTTCTAATTTTTTAATAGTTCCAAAGCTTTCAATTGAAAGATATCACACTTAGCATTAATATCAAGCGAAACCTGTGTGACATCTTTTATAATTGCTTCATCTTGAGATACAGTCTCGAACATTTTATTGTAAAATCTTCTATAGACAAGTGGATTGTTGAGTATTGGCATTTTTGGATATAGCATGCACCATGATATCTTTGTTGATGTATCGTCCATTGGGAGAAGTGTACTGAATGTAATAAACTCGTATGGGTCTTTAAGTTTGATACGAATGATTGTTGTGTAAGGTGCTACAAAGCGACTGTGTATTTCGGAGCCATTTTTCGGCTGCATATGCTTAGTGAACACCGAAGATGCCTTGGGTTGTACCACGGCGTGACAGTCAACATACTTGTCAAACACATTGATTTTGGTATTCCTTATAATACCGTTATCCTCGTCGGCAAAGTCGTGAACAAAGTTAATATGGGAAATATCTGTAGCATTTAAAATCCAATCAAGGACGGTTCCCTGAACTTCTTTTGAACCGTAGACCTTTACCCAATTTGGATCGTACAACTCCGGACAATATTTCGTGGGTAAATTATCCTCGTTTTTAGATGACCAAATAAATCCGCCATCTTCCATGACCGGGTATGACAGTATATCGGCCTTACAAGGGATGTTATTCATTGAGGGAACGTTGACGAGTTTTCCAACTGAATCAAATTCCCAACCATGATACGGACATTGAATATTATTACCTTTCACTCTCCCGTTACAAAGATTCGCGCCTCGATGGGGACATACGGAATCTACCACAGATATTTTACCATCACTCCCTTTAAAAAGTACGTGTTCTTTCCCCTTGATTCGTAACCGCTCTAACTTAAGTCCTTGTGAAACACCTAGACCGAGCATTTACTTACACCGAGATAAAGATAAGATACAAATATCTTACAATTAAGGCACACACATACATGCAGTTCGCAATTTTACAATCAGTGGTTGGCGGACCCGGACCTCTCATTGTGGAATATAACGGTCAAATGTTTATCGAAAATTGTCTTACAATTACCCATAAACATGTGAATAGTATTCACGAAAAAATCAAAAATATTAAAAACTTAAAAATCGAACAAACGACGGATAGATCATTTATTATAACAGGGTAGGGTTAAGATCCATAGATCCAAGTTCAAGACCCGTATCAACAAATGGTTCATCCACCATACCCGGTTTCATCACAACATCAATTTGTTTTTTTGGTGGAACAACGCCCTCCTTACAATCGGAGCACCCCGCAGAGGGGCCAATATCCTTCACTTTGGGGAGATCCTTCTTGACATTCATCATACCCCATACAATCATCACAAAGACGAGAGCATGTATGAGGAGACCCACGGTCGATGGGCAACCATTGGGGGTCGCGATGCGTGGACCGAGGATTCTCCTGACAAGTCGGAAAGTCTCTGGGTTCGCGACAACGAAAAAAGTCAGACCCGAGATGATGGAGGTTATGAACTTCTCCTGCTGCTTCGAACCATTGCAACCACAGCCACAGTCTTTAAAGAGACCCATGATATCTTTTTACCATGGGTTGACAAAAAAAATTGACTTAAAGTCAAGTCACGTAGTAGAAATATAATACCCACAACAAATGTCGCTTGCTATCCAACGATCCTCAGAATTCTCCCCAACTGATGTTGGCTTTTCTAAACTCCGTAAAAATAAAAATGGCGGAAAGACCGTCTACCTGAACAGTGGTGACAATAAAAAACTTTACATCCAACTCCCATTTCTTCGCTCTCCGTATGGACTCAGTGCGTTCACTGACGAGGGCACCGGACGCACTACTTATTCTCTTGACCTCAGTTTTGATAATGATAACGCCGAAGCGATGGAACTTCACGACAAGCTGAAGGAGCTTGACGAGATTATTGTAAATACTGTCGCTGAGAATTCCAAGGAGTGGCTAGGGAAGGAGTTCAATGTGGCCGTTTTGCGCGAGGCCCTGTACAAGCCAATGGTTCGCCCAAGTAAGGAACCATACCCATCTACTCTCAAGCTCAAGATTGCTACCAAGCCGGATGGTTCGTTTGTTCCAGAGGCTTACTCTATGAAGAGAGAATCTGCCCCCCTTGACAGCATTGAAAAGGGTCAAACTGTTATGGCCATTGTTGATGTGAGCTCCATTTGGTTCATTGACAACAAGTTTGGTGTGACGATCCGTCTCCAACAGGCTCTCCTTGAACAATCCAACAAGCTTCCATCGTTTGCCTTCCAGGGTGTTGACACTGGAGACGCTGATGAAGTTGATGAAGACATTGAGATTGACGAAGAAGAAGTAGATGAAGAATAATTTATCATGATATAATAAACAGTATGGAAGGAGAAGATAAAAAGGATACCGGTTCTCAAATCCCCGTGATTATATCCGCGATCGCGTGCGTGTTCGCTATATCCGCTGCATACTTTCGCGCAACTGGAACACTTTTGTAATTAAAAATTTCTCGTAAATAAATAGATATGTTTCACCTAAGCGACCTCCCCTCTGGTAAACTTTACCGCAGAATGAATTTTTTAAGAATTCGTCAGGAACTCGCGAAACTTATCAACGAAAGAGATTATGATGGTCTTTCGTTGAGAAGTCCCGATATCGTCACTTGTGTTGAATTTGAGATAGCAGAAGAATATGAACACCCAGAATCGTACCTAATTTATTGGATTGCGGAGTGTTCAGATCATGCCGCTGGGCGTCTTATGTTCCAGATTTTTAAGAACGCTTGTGGCGAACATTCCCATTATCATTGGACTGAAATCATGCGAGCGTCGGGAAAATCAATGATGATTGGCGCTGTGATGAGTGAAAATATAAAACTCCTCGAACACGCAATGTGTCATGTAGATGAGATAGAATTGGAACGCACACTTTATGATATTCACCTTCCAGTGGTTGAAAAATGGTATGAAAGAAACTTTGTAGTAACCTAAGTGATACTCAATCTTGTAATTATCAAGTTAAAATAATGATCCCCAAATCTACAGCAATCTGTGAGGATTCAAATACCCGTCCCCCGGACGGCAAGTATTTCGTGGTCGTTTGTGAAGATGATACAAACGCGCGTTCGTTTGCCGGAGCGAATGCATTACAGTTACCCGACAATTACCTTGACGATCTAGATTCGGAAAATTTCATATGTTGCGGTTATTCGTTTGCCGGTTTGGTAGACGGTGTTAATTACGTTGATGGAAATATGACAAATCTCTATTATGCAAACATTACCAATGTCACACATGTTCATGAAAATATCAC
>Ga0181401_1000182_pt1 | contig 25538 bp, 23 predicted proteins | sample 24SPOviralmetaG_FD_130130 | JGI IMG/M metagenome (GOLD analysis project Ga0181401, IMG submission 130130) | Marine viral communities from the oligotrophic San Pedro Time Series (SPOT) site, San Pedro Channel, CA, USA - 24 SPOT_SRF_2011-07-20 | ecosystem: Environmental > Aquatic > Marine > Strait...
CTCGATCTTTTCTTAGACATAGCCTTCTTTTAATCAGGTAATTTATAAATTAAATGGCAACACAAAAAGAAGTGGCTGAACACTTGGATTTAAGCGTAAAACGCATCTCAGAGCTAATAAGGGATGGTATTTTGCCCTCTAAGATGGGAAGAAGTCCTTTAAACATAGATGTATGCAGAATTGCTTACATTTCATACCTTAGAAAACTTGGTGGCTACAACAAGCGTACTGGATCAGGAGATATTGCAGAGGAAAAGACCAAGCTAACAGCAGCGCAAGCTAGAAAAGCAGAATTAGAAGTTGAAGAAATGGAGTCTAATCTAATACCAGCGCAACTAGTAGAAGATACTTGGGTTTCTTATGTTTCAAATGTTAGAGCTAAGTTGTTAGGAATACCAAGTAGAATAGCGCATCAAGTTATAACAGTTGATAAATACCCTGAAGCAGAATTAATAATAAAAGAACAAGTGCATGATGCACTTATTGAGTTGGCAGAAGATGGAATACCACCAAAATATAGAAAAGCTAATGCAGAACTTGAAGAACACTTGGACACCACCCAAGAATCTCAAGATATCTGATTGGGCAGATCATTACAGAAAACTATCACCTGAATCTTCAGCAGAAGCAGGTCAATGGCGTACTGATAGAGCAGAGTATCAGCGTGAGATTATGGATGCCTTTAACGATCCTGATATACAAAGAATTATCTTTATGAAATCTGCTCAAGTTGGTGCTACCGAAATTTTACTTAATGTCATTGGTTACTATATAGATCAAGATCCAGCTCCTATGTTAATCATGCAACCAACATTACAGATGGCTCAAGCATTTAGTAAAGATAGATTAGCTACCATGATTAGAGATAGTGAGAAGATAAGGCATTGTGTTAAAGATGCTAGAAGCAGAGATAGTGGTAATACAGTTTTAAGTAAGAAGTTTGCTGGCGGTAACTTAAATATAGTTGGTTCTAATTCTGCTGCTGGTTTAGCATCAAGACCAATCAGGATTGTTTTAGCAGATGAAACTGATAGATATGAACAAAGTGCTGGTGCTGAAGGTGATCCAATATCACTAGCCACCAAGAGAACTACTACCTTTTGGAATAAAAAGATTTATATGTGTTCAACGCCAACGATTAAAGGACTATCAAGAATAGAAACTGCTTTTGAAGAATCAGATAAGCGCTACTACCATGTGCCATGCCCTGAATGTAATACTAAGCAAGTATTAAAGTGGAAGAATGTTGTATGGGAAGAAGATAAACCTGAAACAGCTAATTATGCTTGCGGTGAATGTGGATCAGTTATAGATGAATCTAAAAAACAATGGATGCTTAAACATGGTGAGTGGATAGCATCAGCACCAAAATCTAATACAGCAGGATTTCATATATCAGAGCTATATTCTGTTTGGTCTACTTGGGCTGATATGGCTAAATCATTCCTTGAAGCTAAAAAGAATCCTGAAATGTTAAAGACTTGGATTAATACTGCATTAGGTGAGTCTTGGGAAGAACAAGGTGAAGCTGTTGAGTATGACACTTTATTGGCAAGAAGATTAAATTATGATTACACAACTATTCCTGAAGATGTTTTAGTTTTAACTGCTGGTGTTGATACACAAAAAGACAGATTGGAGTTACAGCTAGTTGGATGGGGTAAGAATTATGAAGCATGGGTTTGTGATTACAAGATATTTTGGGGTGATCCAAATGCAATGAATGTGTGGAATGACTTAGACAACTACCTGAAGAAAAGATTTAAAACTGAATCTGAAAGATCAATACCTATATCATGTTGCACTATTGACTCAGGTGGACATCATACCAACATGGTCTATCAATTTACCAAGCCAAGACAAGCTAGAAGGATATTTGCAGTTAAAGGTTTATCAGTAGCAGGCAAGCCAATAGCAAATAGACCTAGTTATGTTGGTAAAAATAAAGCAGCTCTATATGGTATTGGTACTGATAGTGCTAAAGAAGCTATCTTTGCTAGATTATCTACTGAACCTGATACAACTACACTACATTTCTGCTCTGATCTTGATGAAGAATACTTTAAACAACTTACAGCAGAAAAAAGGATCACTAAATTTGTTAGAGGTAGAAAAACTTTAGCTTGGAAGCAAGTCAGACCAAGAAACGAAGCATTAGATACATTGGTATATAACTTTGCAGCTATCTATATCTTAAACCCTAACTATGAAGCTATTGAGAACAAAATACTTACCCAAGAGTCAAAACCAAGAGAAAAATCACAAAATAGACCACAAAAGGGCATAAATCGCGGTAATTTTGCTACTTCTTGGAAATAAAGGCACTTTTTTTTATATTTTTGTACATATTTATATATTTTTATATATAATGTACAGTATGTTAAACAAAAAGGAGTTAAACATGCATAGAATGAAATATAAATCAGGAGAATTCTCAAGACTTGTTGGTACAGGTAAAACTAAAGAACAAGCTATAGCAAATTTGAAACTAAAAACCTTCCAAAAGAAAAAAAGGGACTTATTAAACTCATTAAGCATACAAGAGCTTAATGCTTTATGTTCAATGCTTGAGTGTTCAATTTGTAACGAAGAAGAATTTGATGAATACTGCGTAGCAGGTGATGCATGGGGATTTAAGAGTTATAAAGATATTTTAGATTTAGAAAAAAAACTGTATTCAATAGCAATGGTTACAGAAAAAATAGAAGGTGATAAAAATGACTGAACTTAAATATACAGCAAAAGACATAGATAATTTAATTGCAGAACAAAAAACATTTAAAGGTAATTTGCATGATTTTATAAGATATAAATGTGATCCAATTATAAGCGTGCTTAATACAACTAAGTCTAATGAAGAATGGGACAGTAATTGGAATAAAGGAAGTAAAAAATTACAAGAAACTGGTCGATATTGTACTTGTTGTGGCAGACCTGTAAATGATAGGGTAATGTTTCACATGGTAACAGGTGGTAATTCTATGGGAAGTAAAAAAGATAACCTGATTTTTACTTTATTTGATGATAGCGATATGTATATGTATGAAATTGGATCGTCTTGCGCCAAAAAAATGACAAAAGAGATACTAAAACCGCTTGGCTTAAATCCTAGAGATTATTTTTATGGTGTTGATTATGTTGCTAAATATGAAAGCAATCCTGATTATTTAGATATAGATGATTTGCCTAATGGTTATAAACCAGTCTATTGTAGCTAAAATAAACCAAAAACCACCAAAGGCTCTTAATTGAGCCTTTTTTATTTTCTGCATTTTTAATATTGACATTACACCAATGCACCTTAGTGTTAGATATAGATATATCTATAACATTTATGAGGTTTTTGCTTGAGCAACAAATTTGATTCAGCTAATTATCCATCTCAAGTACCTGCTGTTTTGCAGAAAGGTGATTTTTGGGCGTGGAAAAAACCAAACCTATCTACTGATTATCCGCTAGCAGCTTATTCATTAAAATATAAATTTTATTTAATAGATGGTTCTACCGCATCTAATTTCACTATAGATGCTACTGAAAGCAATAATGAATATATTATTTCTACATCTAGCACTACATCGCAAACTGCTGGTGATTATAGATGGGATGCAATAATTAAAAGAACTTCAGATAATGTTGAAGTAATAATTGAAGATGGTTACAGCACTATTTTAGATAATGCTGTTAGAAGTCATGCAAAAATAGTATTTGATTCAATTTGCGCTGTTATTGAAAACAGAGCATCAATAGATCAGTCCTCAATGTCTATTGCTGGTAGATCGCTTTCAAGAATGTCTATAGATGAACTATTAACCTTTAAAGATAGATATAAGGCTGAATGGTTAAAAGAAGTAAAAATGGCAAGAATTAAAAACAATCAAGGTTCAGGCAACACTATAAAAGTTAATTTTGGGAAGATTACATAATGGCTTGGTATGACAATATATTTGGAAGAAATGCATCCAAAGATAAAAAAAGAAAGGCATACGCTAGAAGTTATACAGGTGCAAATACTGGAAGGCTTTTTGCAGATTTTTTAACAACTTCTGCAAGCGCTGACGCTGAGATAAAAGATAACATAAGAATTTTAAGAGATAGAGCAAGAGAATTAGCAAGGAACGATAGCTATATTGCAAGATACTTAAATTTAATGGTATCTAATGTTATCGGTAAGCATGGCGTAAGAATTAGCAGTAAAAGTAGAAATGACAATGGCTCATTAGACTTAGCTGCTAATCAGCTCATAGAAACAGCTTGGAAAGAATGGTCACAATTAGGAAATTGTACTACCAATGGAAGATTGTCGTTCTTAGATTGCCAAAAGATATTTATTGAATCTTTATGTAGAGATGGTGAAGTTCTAATAAGAAAAATAAAAGAACCAAGCTCACCCTTTGGCTTTCAATTACAGTTTTTAGAAGCAGATCATTTAGACGAAAATAAAAATGATGTTTATAAAATTAATGGAAACCGCATTAAGATGGGTGTAGAGGTAGATAAATATGACAAACCAGTTGCTTATCATTTATTTAAAGACCATCCTTATGACAGAGATTATTTAAGTCAAAATCAGCACATTAGAGTACCAGCCGATGAGATTATCCATGCTTACTTACCTGCTAGAGCTGAACAGACTAGAGGTGTTTCTTTGGTAGCTACTGCAATGGCTAATGTTAAGATGTTAAATGGTTATTTAGAAGCTGAAATAGTAGCTGCAAGAGTTGGCGCATCTAAAATGGGTTTCTTTACCTCTCCTGATGGAGATGGATATGTTGGAGATGGTGAATATTCTGATACTTTCAATCCATCAATGAACGCGCAAGCTGGTGTATTTGAACAGTTGCCAGCAGGTATGGACTTCAAATCGTTTGATCCTACCCACCCAACATCTGCATTTGATTCATTTACAACTAGTGTTTTAAGAAGTATCGCTTCAGGTTTAAACATTTCATACCATTCGCTTTCAAATGATCTTACTTCAGTTAATTATTCAAGCATTAGACAGGGTGCTTTAGAAGATAGAAGCATGTATCAAATCTATCAACAGTTTGTAATTGAGCATTTTGTGAACCCAGTCTTTCAGTCTTGGTTAGAAATGGCTATATCAACAGGTTATATTAACTTGCCAATGGGTAAATTTAATAAATTTTCCAAATCAGTAAACTTCATACCTAGATCATTTGCTTGGATTGATCCTTTAAAAGAAATGCAAGCCAACGTAATAGGTTTGCAAAATGGAACTATGACTTATGCTGATATTAGTGCTAGTTATGGTAGAGATACAGAAGAATTATTTGAACAGCATCAAAAAGAAATAGAATTAGCTAAACAATATGATATTGAACTAGCTTATCAACCATTTGGTCAAAAACTACCTGTAGAAGCAAAGATACAGGGTGGAGATGATGACGATGCCTAGTCCAAATGCAGGAATGAAAGCTGAAGCGCAAAAGGGTATAGATTGGCGTGAAGAATTTGGACGTGGTGGAACTAGGGTTGGAGCTGTAAGAGCAAGACAAATAGTTAATGGTGAAAACTTATCAGATGATACTGTAAAAAGAATGTATAGCTTCTTTAGCAGACATGAGGTTGATAAACAGGCTGAAGGATTTAGTAGCGGTGAAGATGGCTACCCTTCAAATGGAAGAATAGCTTGGGCATTATGGGGTGGAGATGCAGGTTATTCTTGGTCAAAAAGATTGGTGGAACAAATGAAAAAAGAAGATGATAGAGCTATGCCTGATGCATTAAAAATTGGTGATTTTGTCAGTTGGAATAGTGCTGGTGGCAGAGCTAGAGGAAAAATAATAAAGATTGAAAGAGATGGGAAAATTAACATTCCAAATAGTGAACTTACTATTACTGGAACTGAAGATGATCCTGCTGCATTAATACAAGTTTATAGAAGTGGTGAACCTACAGATATTGAAGTGGGACATAAATTTAGCACTTTAACAAAGATTAATCCCATAAGGGATTTTAATGATTTCAATTCTAACGAATTGGAAAAACATCCTTTACTAAAAGGTAAAGAGGAGAAAACTATGAATAAAGAAGATAGACATATCCTCAATGTAACAGAAACAGACAATACTGTAGTGGTTGAGTTTGCTAAACATGAGGATGTAGAACAAGAAGGTGAAGAAGTAGAAATGACTGAAGAAGTCTCTATGATTGATGAAGAAGATAAAGAAAGAAATGTAATTGATATGCCTATTAAATATAGAACTATTGATTTATCAAAACATTCTTATCTTGATGAAGAAAATCGTACAGTAAGAATTGGTGTTTCTTCTGAAGAACCTGTTGAAAGAAGTTTTGGCATGGAAGTGCTAGGACATTCTGAAGGCGATATAAACATGGAGTTTATAGCGTCAGGGCGCGCACCCTTACTCTTAGATCATGACATGACTAAGCAAATAGGCGTAATTGAAGAATTTAAACTTGACGAAACTGCAAAAAGGACAACAGCAGTAGTTCGCTTTGGAAAAAGTGAATTAGCGCGTGAAGTATACGAGGATGTAAAAGATGGTATAAGAATGAATATATCTGTTGGATACAGAGTCGATAAACTAAGCAGAATGGACAAAGACGATGAGACTTATTACAAGGCGCAATGGACACCAATGGAAGTATCTTCTGTAAGTGTTCCAGCAGACCAGTCAAGGCTTGTTGGAGTTGGACGTTCTAAAGATAAACAAACATTAAACACAAAGGTTAAAATAATGGAAAACGAAAAACAAGAAATTAATCTTGATGAAGTTAGAACTCAAAGTGTGGATGAAGCTAGAAAAGAATTCCAAAAGAATTCAAAAGAGATCATTGATCTTGGCGCAAGACACAATAAAAGAGATTTAGCTAATCAAGCTATAAAAGATGGTGCTTCTGTTGAAGAATTTAGAGGTTTATTATTAGAAAATATTTCTAACAATACTCCTTTAGAAACTCCTTCAGAGATTGGAATGACTGAAAAAGAAGTAAGAGAATTCTCACTAGTGAGAGCTATTAATGCTTTAGCAAACCCAACAGATAGACGCGCACAAGAAGCTGCTGCATTTGAATTTGAATGTTCAAACGAAGCTGCAAGACAGCAAGGCAAATCTGCTCAAGGTATTATGATGCCTTCAGACATGCTTAGATCATGGGTTAAAAGAGACTTAAACACATCTGATGATGCATCTTTAGTAGCTCAAGACTACAGAGGTGGAGATTTTATTGATGTATTAAGAAACAAATCTTCAGTAATGCAAGCTGGTGCTACTATGCTTAGAGGATTACAAGGGAATGTTGTAATACCTAAGAAAACTGCTGCTTCTTCTGCTGCTTGGATAGCAACTGAAGGTGGTAATAGTGGTGAGAGTGAGTTTACAGTTGGATCAGTAACTATGTCTCCTAAAGTAATTGGTGGACATACTGAAATGACTAGACTTATGCTTCAGCAATCTAGCTTAGATGTTGAAAACCTAGTAAGAAATGATTTATCAGAAGCTATTGCTACTGCTATTGATTTAGGTGCTTTAGCTGGAACTGGTAGTTCAGGACAGCCAACTGGTGTTTCTGCAACTTCAGGTATTAACACAACAACATTTGCTGCTGCTGTACCTACATTTGCTGAACTAGTAGCTATGGAAAGTGCTGTTTCTGCTGATAATGCATTACAGGGTAACTTAAGATATATTGCTAAGCCTTCAGATTGGGGTAACCTAAAAACTGTAGATAAGGCTTCTAACTTTGGTCAAATGATAGTTGGTAATGATGGTCAAATTAATGGCTATGATGTTATCAGATCAAACCAAGTTACTGCTGGTGATTACTACTTTGGTAACTTTGCAGATTTATTAATTGGTCTTTATGGATCACTTGATATTGTTGTGGATGCTTTCACACATTCTAAGTCAGGCACAATAAGAATTGTTGCGCTTCAGACTTGCGATGTAGCTGTAAGACATGCAGTATCTTTCTGTAAATCAAGCGACTAATTAGTCAATGCTTAAATGGAATGGTGGGGGAAACCCCACCAACTTAAATATGAAAAATTACTTAATACTAAAAGACACTATGGCAGCAGGACAAAAAGTTGTTGCTGGCGATATTGTTGAATTGAATGAAGATATTGGAAATCAGTTAGTGGGCTACCATAAAGCTGAAGAAACAACAAAAAAACCTAAAGCCAAGAAGTCTAATAGAAGTGTTGGTTTAGAAACTTCAGAGGTTGAAGCTCCAAAAAAAAGAGCTAAAAAATAAATCATGCCAATGGAATTTGATAGAGATTTTGATGGCTATTTACAAGATAGTCATGGAAGCGCTGGTATTGAGGTAACTTACACACCTACAGGCGGATCAGCGACAACTATCAATATAATATTAAATCAAGAATATCTAGACATTGATACAGCAGGCTTATCTATGCAGGGATATCAGCCAGTAGCTATGGCTAAAACAACTGATATACCAAGTATTGCTTTTGGAGATGCTTTAGTAGCTCCAACTATAAAAACATTAAGCGGTACTACTATTAAAGCAGCAACCACCTATAAGGTTGTTAATTTTGAACATGATAACGTAGGCATTACATCTCTTATTCTTGAGGTTCAATAATGGCAAATCACGTTAGGCAACAGGTCAGAGAATACTTTGGCACTAGACTTAATAATTTAACAACTACAGGAACTAATGTTTTTGAATCAAGAGTTTATACATTACAAGATAATATAGTTCCCTGTTTAGTTATATACACAAAATCAGAAACATCTGAACCTATTGTTATAGGAACTGATAGACTTATGAGTAGAGAATTATCAGTAGTTGTAGAGGGATATGTAAAAGCTACTAGCAACTTTGACGATACTATTGATACAATAAGCAAAGAAGTTGAAGAAGCTATTGCTACTGACACAACTTTAGGTGGATTAGCTAAAGACTGTTACCTAGAAAGTACAGAAATAGAATTTAACGCGGAAGGAGAAAAGCCTTTAGGGTATGTTTCCCTTACATTTTTAACCAACTACTATGTCAAAGAGCAAGCTCCTGACGTAGCAGTTTAACAAGGAAACAATTATGAAAATGATTAGTCCAGATGGCAATATTTCTATAGATGCTCACCCTAGTAAGGTTGAGTCATTTATGAATATGGGTTGGAAAGAAGAAGCAGCCCAAACAATAAAATCTTCTTCAAAAAAAATAACTAAAAACGAGGTAAAAGAAAATGGCGATACATAAAGGAAGCGAAGGTACTGTTCATGTTGGAACAGATGCAGTTGCTAGTATTAAATCTTATTCTGTAGAAGATACTATGGACACTATAGAAGTTACTACTATGGGTAATACTTTTAGAGATTACAAAACATCATTAGAATCTTTTTCAGGTTCTCTTGATGTCTTTTGGGATGAAGTAGATACAGCACAAATAGCATTACAAGCTGGAAGTGAAGTTACTCTAAAATTCTATCCAGAAGGTACTGCAAGTACTGCTAAGTATTATTCAGGTACAGCTATTGTAACTGGAGTAAGTATAAGTGCATCATTTGATGGAATGGTTGAAGCATCTATATCTGTACAAGGTAAATCTGCATTGTCACTAGATACAGCGTAACCATGAAAGCTATAGAGAGAGCTAAGGCGCATTTTGCTGAGCAAGATGTAAAGGTAATCGAAGTTGCTGAGTGGGGTGAGGATGATAAACCCTTAAAAATATACTCTAAGCCATTAACGCTAGCTGAGACTTCTAAACTTTATAAAATGAGTAAAGAAGATGATCTAACAATGATGGCTTATGTATTAATTTATAAAGCACTTGATGAAAATGGAGATAAATTATTTGATTTAAGCGATAAAAACGCTTTTTTAAATAATGTAGATCGTGAAATATTAGTAGATGTCGCAACACAAATAATGGGACAAGAATCTATTGAGAACACGAAAAAAAACTAACAGAGGATGCTAATTTATATGTGCAATATGCACTAGCTGAAAAACTTGGAAAAACCCTAGAGGAACTTCAAGAAATTAGTGTCCAAGAATATCAAGGATGGATAGCTTACTTAGAGTTAGCTGAAGAAAAAAGGAACAATGGCAAATAAAAAAGTAAAATTTACATTAACAGCAGTAGATAAGACTAAAGCAGCTTTTGATAAAGTTACTAAAGGTCTAAAAGGTGTTGGTTCTGTAGCTGGTAAAGCTACTATGGGTATTGCAAAAATTGGTTTAGCTGCTACAGGTGCTGCCACCGCTTTGGCTGCATTAGTTAAAGTTAATGTAGACTTTATGGATAAACTTGGTAAAACTGCTGATAAGCTAGGTATTGAGGTTGAATTCTTGCAATCTATGAGGTTTGCAGCAGAGCAAACTGGTGTAAAAGTTGAAGCTCTTGATATGGGTTTACAAAGATTTATAAGACGAGCTGCTGAAGCTGCCAAAGGTACTGGCGAATCAAAAAGAGCCTTTGAGCAATTAGGAATAGAATTAAAAAATGATGATGGCACTTTGAGGGATGTCAGAGATGTTTTATTTGATGTTGCAGATGGTCTTAAAAATACAACAAGCTCTGCTGAAAGAATTAGATTAGCCTTTAAATTTTTTGATTCTGAGGGTGTTGCTTTAGTAAATACTTTAAAAGATGGTGCTGATGGTTTAAGAGCATTTGAAGATCAAGCAGAAAATCTTGGAATTATTATAAGCAAACAAAGCATAGCAAAAGCTGCAATGTTTGCTGATTCTTTAAATGTTCTTAAAAAACAAATAACTGCTATAACTGCAAATATAAGCGCTGCATTTATTCCAATTCTTGAAGATGTAGCAACTAATTTTGAAAACATACTTAAAGGCATGAAAGGTTCAGATAAAACATTTGAAAAATTTGGAAAAGATTTAGCTGTTACTATTCTTGAATTTATGAGAAGTACACTTATAAGTTTTATTACTTTTATTGATGGTATTAAACAAAAAATTGCTGAATTTGCAGGATCAAAGGTTGGTAAACAAATTTTTGGTGATATGTTTGATGAAAATGATGCGCTAAGAGCTGAGTTTGATAAAACAAAAAAACGCTACGAGGCATTACAAAGATCATTCCTGAGTGATAACCAAGTATTTATAGATATATGGGGTGGATCAGAAACTATACAAGGCGGTGAAGCCTTACAAGCTGAAATTTTAAAGGTAAGAGATCAGTTGTTACAAATGAATAAAGAAATTCATGGAGACGATCCTGAGAACAACCCTGTAGTCCTAGTGTTTGATGCTATGATTGATAGAGTTAAAAACTATAAAGCAGAAGTTGCAGAAGTTACAAAGACTGATCTAGTTACTAACACAATGTCTGAAGCTGTTTCTAAATTTAAAGATAGTTTAGGCGCAACAGATGACGCTATTTCTAATTTAACTATTAACACAACAAAACGATTAGAAGATACTATTATTGAAGGTTTAAAAACTGGAAAATTGGCATTTAAAGATTTTGCAGATTATGCAATAGAGCAAATTGTAAGAATAGCCTTACAACAAGCAATATTAGCACCTATGACTGGCAGTATAGAATCCTTTTTTAAAGGTGTATTTGGCAAAAAAGCATTAGGTGGATCAGTAAATGCTGGCAAGCCTTATATGGTTGGTGAGTCAGGCAGAGAATTGTTTGTACCTAATCAAAGTGGACAAATAGTAAGTAATCAAGATTTAAAACAAATGGGTGGTGGACAATCAGCACCAACAGTTAATTTCAACATATCAACAGTAGATGCAGCAGGCTTCGATGAACTTCTTGCATCAAGAAAAGGTTTAATAACTTCTATTATAAATAATGCAATGAATAATAGAGGAAGAATGGGAGTTACATAATGAGTGGTACATTTCCAACAAGTCCAAACTTTCAAGCATTAGCTTTTCAAGACAATAGACCTACTTTAATTAATCAGACCTTATCAGGCAAAAGACAAGTAAGGCAAATAGGTGGTCAATACTTTACCTTTACAGTTTCAATGCCACCAATGGAACAGCTAGAAGCTCAAGCTATATTTGCATTTCTACAAAAACAAAAAGGTATGTTTGAGACATTTCAAATAGGCTATCCATTAAACAATAAAGGAACAAGTCATTCTGAGTCTGATATCTTAGTGAATGGCGCACAATCAGTAGCAGATGCAAATATATCAGCAGATGGATTTTCTCACACTAATAATGCATTAAGGGCTGGTGATTTAATTAAATTTGCTAATCATTCTAAGGTTTATATGGTTACAGATGATATTACAGCTAGTGGCGGATCGGCTTCTATAACTATATCACCACCATTAGTGGCTGCTGTTGCAAATAACGAAGCAATAACAGTCAATAAACCACAATTTACAGTTTACTTATCTACAGGAGAAATATCGTATACAACAGATGCAACAGGGTTCTATAACATATCATTTGAAGTACGAGAGGTAGTAGAATAATGGGTAGGAGCTTATCTACAGCTCTGCAAGCTCAAGTATCAGCAGAAGCTAATAAAATTGCTTTTCTTGTTGAGCTAAATTTATCAACAATTATTAGAGCTACAGATTTTTATACAGATATAGTTTACGACTCAGAAAATTATCAAGCTGGCGGTTCTTATCTAGCAGTAGATACTACGCAAGAAACAGGTGAACTAAAAGTAGATGAAATGAATATTACATTTTCAAATGTAACAGATGAAGTAAGAGCATTAATTAATACTGGTGCTTATATAGATAAATCTGTAAATGTTTATATAGCTTTTATGGATTCTAGCGATGCTTTAGTTGGTGCTATTAATTACTTTACAGGCAAAATTAGATCAGTCTCTATAGCTGAAAGCACTTCAGATTCTAAAGTTAGTATTGTAGTTGCTAATCATTGGAGTAATTGGAACTTAACAAAAGGCAGACATTATTCAGACGAATCACAACAAAACTTTTCTTCAGGCGATAAAGGTCTTGAATATGCAACACAAACTAAATCAGATGTAAGGTGGGGTAGCTAATATGTCTCCAATGCAAGTTTTCTCAGCAATAGGTTCTTTTGTAGCTAGAGCTAAAGCTGTTGCTTCATTTGTATCAACAGTATTTAGAGTAGCTACTGTATTAATAGGTATTAAAAACTTTTCTCAAGCAAAAGATATGCTTGCTAAAGGTCAAGACATACTTGCTAACAAAACAGCAGCAGGCGGAAAGATACCTGTTATTTATGGTAGACGTAGAGTAGGCGCACAAATTGTATATATGGATACCGCTTCTAATAGAAGTAAGGATTTATTTATTGTCTATGCTTTATCGGTTGGTGAATGTGAACAAATAGAAGGTACAACAATAGAGCTTGATGGCAACCCTATTACTGATCCAAATAGATTTAGAGATGGTTGGTATATAGGTTCAGATAAAATAAGTTCAGGTGCAGGAAGTCTCAATACTGCATCTCAAGTTGGAACTAACAATGGAACTGCTAGTGCTGGCGGTGGTGGATCTGATCCAACTAAAAGATATAGAGCTGTATTTAATCTACATCATGGAGCAGCCACACAAACTGCTGATCCTATGCTTAGAGCTTCAGTAGCTAGCGAGTGGACTACAGCACATAAATTAAATGGCATAACTTACATAGCAGCATCGTATGAGTATGACACTAAAGCTATGTTTAAATCAGTTCCGCAACTAACTGTAGTTGTAAAAGGGCAAAAAGTTTACGATCCTAGAGAAGACTCAACAGTTACAGGTGGTAGTGGTTCACAAAGATTAGCAACACCATCTACTTATGCTTGGAATGATAATGCTGCTTGCTGTTTCCTGAATTATTTGACTAATGATGAGTATGGTAAAGGTTTAACAGCTAGTGATTTAGATTTAGAATCTTTTAGAGTAGCAGCAGAACTTACTGATACATTGGTTGATACACCTGATTTTAATGGTTCTTATGCTTCTACTACATGGAGTGCAAGTGGTGCTTCAACAGCTACTAATGTAATTACATTTGCTAATGAATCTCAATGGTCTAAATACAAACTAGGCGATACTTTATCTTTAAAAGATAGTAGTGGAAATTTAGTTGTAAATGAAAAAACAATATCAGACATTCAAAGAAATGCTTTTTATGGTCAAACACAACAAAACATAATAATTATAGATGATGAAATTGATGATGATTATGATGATGAGGTTGGTACTTCATTAGTTAAATCAAAACGCTTTCATTGTAATGGTGTAATAGATACTAATAAAAACGTCATGGAAAATGCCAAAGAATTGCTTGGTAATATGCGTGGTATCTTAAATTATGTTAATGGTAAATATGAATTATTAATTGAAGATACTGGTTCTTCAGAATTTACAGTTACAGACGATCATATTATAGATGGCATATCTATTGATTATGGTAATAAAGATAATAGAGCAAATAAGGTTGTAGTTGAATTCTTTAATGGCGCACAAGGTTATGAGCAAGATACCGCTACTGTTTATCACAATAATAGTTCTTCTACTTACAAAAATGATGATGGCGGTGAAGAATTAGAGGTTAAAGTTGCAGCACCATTAGCAGTATCACCTTATGTAGCTTGGAATATGGGTAAGGCTGTATTAGCTAGATCAAGATATCAAACCTCTATTAACTTTATGGCAACGCCTGAATTATATAAAGTTAATGTAGGATCAATTATTACAGTTACTTATGCTGGTCTTGGTTTATCAGGCAAATTATTTAGAATTGAAACTATGGACTTACAGGCAAATGGCTTAATAGCTATTAGCGCAATAGAGTATATTGATATTTATACTTGGCAAGTACCACCAGTTGAAAGCGTACCACCTAAATCTGATCCACCTACAGGTTTTGAATTAGTAGTTCCAACAGGATTATTGCTTACTGATACTAGTGCTAACAACCCAAGAGCTTATCTATCATGGACTGCAAATTTAAACTATCCAGTTGATTCCTATAGAGTTATTGTTTTAGATTCAAACTCTAATTCAGTTATAAACGCTATTGTTAATAGCAATTATATTTATTTAGATTTACTTCCTGTTGGTACTTATAACGCTACAGTTACAGCAATAAATAGTGTAGGTACAGAAAGTGAACCATCTACACCTGTTTATCAATTTACTATAGCTAAAGAACCTATTGCTACAGACGATGTTCAAGACGATGCTATAACTAATTTAAAAGTACATGATTTAAGTGCAGCAAAAATTAATACTGGTGAACTTAATTTAGGTACAGCTTCAGGCATGGCTGTTAAACAAGCCAAGTCAGGATATACAGATACAACGACTGGATTTTGGCTAGGTAATGATAGCGGTACGCCTAAATTCAACATTGGAACTAGCACAAACTATTTAAAGTTTGATGGCTCTGATTTAGATATAGCAGGAGAAATATCTGCTACTACAGGAAGTATTGGTGGTTTTACATTAGGCACAACATCAATAATAGATGCTGCTGATTCTTTTGGACTATCTTCTGCTGTAACAGCAGGTGATGATGTTAGATTCTTTGCAGGTAATACGTTAGCTAATAAAAACATAGCACCTTTTAAAGTAACTGAATCAGGTGAGTTGACTGCTAATGATGCAATTATTACAGGTGACTTAACCCTTACTAATATTGATGGAACTACTGTAACTTATACAGGCAATAATGATTTACAAGTAGGAAGTATCGGTGGTACTAATATAAATCCATCATCTATAAGCACATCTAAAATATTGGCTCATGCTACATCTATAATTAACCCAGTTTCTGCTACAGGCAATGTATATCGTTATGGTGGTTACAACGATATAGGTACAGTAGTAAATACCATACCAAGTGCAATCACCTTGTCTTACAACTCTACTGAAAATGCCTTATCTTTAGTTTCAGATGGCAATACTTCTATAAGAAGTGACTCATTTGAAATAGACCACAATTCTATATACAAATTATCTCTACAAATTAAAAAAACTACTACTGGTGGACTTTGGTATGTAGGGGCTACGCAATTCACGTCTTTTGTTTCAGGTTCATCTTCAGATGGTGGTAACAGTCAAACATCAACAAATTTTGGTGTTTATAATGCTAACAGGGCTGCAGGAACAGATGCTAGCAATGTCTATTTTGCATCAAGAGCCGTAAATAGTACTAGTTATAGTGAGATGGTTGTTTATTTGATTGGTTCTGAAGTTGATTTAGATGAAGTGCCAAATCATTACTACTTAAATGCCAATGGTACACCTTATGTGCGATTAGCTAGCTCTTCTACACATGCAGGCATAAGAATCTTAAACTGGGGTAATGGTAGTACAACTAGAACATTACTAGTTAAGAATATAACTATGGCTAAAATGACTGCAAATACTATTGTTGCAGAAAATATATTTACAACCAACTTAGCAGCAATAAATTCTGATTTAGGAAGTATTACAGCAGGGTCATTAAATATAAATAGTGTCTTTACTGTATCTCCTACAGGTGTCGTTGTAGCAAGTTCAGGAACAATTGGTGGCTTTACATTAGGCACAACATCTTTAACTAACCCTACAGCAAATAGTAAAATACAAATAGGAAGTGGGTCTTCTATATTTACTGTTGATAGTAATGGTATCTATACAGGAAATAGTAGTTTTGCTTCTGCTCCATTTAAAGTTAATGCTTCAGGCTCAGTACAAACTACAAACAGTTTTACAGCAGGTACAACTGGTACGTCAAATATAGCTGTTATGAGTGGTTCAGATGCTACTTACAGATTTTGGTCAGGCAATCAATCTCCAACAAGTGCAAATTTTTCAGTAGATAAAACAGGTAAAGTTGTAGCTCAAAACTTAGTATTAAAGTTATTAGATGGAACAGTATTCTTTGACTCTTCAACAGGTTTTACTTCTTCAGCTTTATCACAAATATCAACAACTACAGGAACAAAAGTATCAACTATATCTAGCACCTTTGATGCAGATACAGAATTTGAAAGCGTAACAGTAACAGAACAGACAACAGTAAATGTATCAGTTAGCTTAAATACTTTATTTGGTGGTAGCGGTAGCAGTAATCAAAACGAAGCAACTTCAATAAGTAATTCAGAAGCAGACATACCTGATAATTTTACTTTAGTAATTCAACATTCAAGCGATGGTGGTACTAATTACAGCAACCTCAAAACGCAACAATTTACTAAAGTTAATACTGGAACTCCTACATCTACACAATACAAAATTACAACTGATACTACTATTTTATTTATTGGTGGTCAGGGTGGTATAGCATTTGAATCTAACTCTTCAACAGATATAGGTTCAGGTTGTGTAGATTCTACAGGTAATACTGTATTAACTCATACAGGCTTAGTTTTAACAGTATCAGGTGTAAGTACAACTCATAGAATAAAAGCTACAGTATCAACAACCGATTCTAGTTATGACACTATAAATAAAGTAACATCAACAGCACCTAGAGTATTACAAACTACAGATCCTAGCGGTAGTGGTTTTTATGTATCTGATGGAGATGGTACACAAGTTGCACCTTCAGGTGATATCACTAGAGTGCAAATTACAACTGATGCTAGTAGCGGATTAACAGGTGGTGCAAACTTCTTATCAGGCGATGCTTTATTTAGTCTTGGATTAGCTTCTACTATTGCAGGCAATAAGACCTTCTCTAACAACGTCATAATAGGTGGAGATTTAGACGTACAGGGAACTACAACAACTATAGATACAGCCAACCTAGATGTAAAAGATAAAAACATAACTCTTAATTACTCAACTGGTGATAGTTCTGCAAATGCAAATGGTGCAGGTATTACCATTCAAGATGCTGTAAGTCAGGGTAACGATGCTACCTTAACTTGGAATACAGCTAACGATAGTTTTAATTTTTCTCATGCACTAACAACTACATCTGCAACTGGAGCAATCCTTACTTTAGAAAGTAGCGATACGACATTAGGCGAAAACGAAGTTGTAGGTCAGATTGACTTTTATGCTAACGACTCCTCAACCAACTCAACAGGCAACAAAGCATTTATTAAGGCTTATTCAGAAACTTCAGGCGGTAATAAAGTAGGTCTTGATTTTGCAACGTCAGGTAGCACTTCAGCTACTGGTATTGTTGCTATGACAATTAACTCATCGCAGAATGTTGGTATTGGAGCAACTGTACCTGATGCAAAATTAAGAATAGATCAAGATGCAAATTCAGTAGCTTTAAAAGTTACAGGCGGTGGTAGTGGTGTAAATATTGCAGAGTTCAAAAGAGATGTTGGTGCAACTGCTAGTGTTAACATTCATGCAAGCGGTGGCGAGCCACAAATTACATTTGCTGATTCAAACACTTTTTCCCTAGGTGTAAATACTAATACTTTTGAAATTGCAGATAACGCTGCCATTGGAACTAATACTCGTTTTGCTATAGACAATGCAGGAGCTGTAACAATAGGTGGCTCTTTAGACTCAGGAGCTATTACAAGTAGTGGGAATCTTAATCTAACTAGTGCAACTCCTATTATTGATTTAATAGCTAATGCTAATAACGATTCAACTATTAGACTAAGAGAAAATGGAACTGGGATTGTAGGAGCAGAGTTAATTTATGACGGTGGAGCAAATCAATTTCAATTTAAGATAGGAAATAATAGTGCAAATACAGCTTTTACAATAGCTAGAGATACAGGTCAAACTACTTTTGCACAAAACACGATTTTCTCAGGGACTATTAATTCAGGTGCTTTAGGCGTAACAGGCAATATAGGTGTTACAGGTACAGTTGATGGCAGAGATATTGCTACAGATGGAACTAAACTTGATGGCATAGAAGCAGGTGCTACTACAGATCAAACCCAAGCTGAAATAAATGCACTAGGTATAACTGCAACAGGTTTATCAGGTACGCCCAATATAAGTGTAGGGACTCTTAATTCAGATGCTATAACAATAACTACAGCAGCAGTACCTCTTAAATTTGTAGAGTCAGGTCATACAGGAGCAGGTCAATATTGGAGAATGCCTTTAGATGGTGGCAGTTTAAGATTTGATGTCTCAACAAGTGGTGGTGCTAGTTTCTCAACATACGACAATGTTTTACAACTAAAACATGATGGAAGTATTTTGGTTCAAGGCTCACAAATGTTTGATACTACAGGCAGTATTAACACAACAAGAACCATTAACTCATCAACTATTGTTTCTACAGGAAGCATAACTGTATTTACAAATGTTCTAACATCTACTAACTCACTTAAATTAGATAGCGGTCAATCTAGCATTAGTTTATTTAATACAGGAACTTATGATGCTTACTATGATGCAGGTACACACTTTTTTAGAAATGCATCTGGTGCTGAAAGGTTAAGAATTGATAGCATAGGAAGAATAGGACTAAGTGGTGCTAACTATGGTTCTTCAGGTCAAGTATTAACTTCTAATGGAAATTCACATGCACCTTCATGGCAAGATTCAAGCGGTGTTGTTACTACTTATACCAATGGTGCTAATAATAGAATAATAACCTCAACTAGTACAACAGGTATTAATGGAGAAGGAAATTTAACTTTTGATGGTTCAACTTTAGCTGTTACAGGAACTATCAATTCAGACTATATAACAGCAGATCACGGAATTTCTGCAACTGGTGTATGGATAAACAACAACCAACCTGCTACAAATGATGCTGTATATAGTGGATATGGTGCTATAGGTAATAGAGCAACATTTTATATAACTAATGGTGGTGGTGTAGTAGAAATAGGAAATGGCAGTGTCCACAACGCTAGTCCAAGTGCAACTTTTAGCACTACCACTGTAAATCTTGGTGGTAGTCGTTCACTAAAAATGAATGGAACAACAGTTATAGATGCATCAAGACAGCTACAAAATATTAATGGGTTAGGAGCAAGTACAACTAATACAGCTACAGGAAGTGGAGTTGGGTTTAAGTTTGTAGCAACTGATACAGTTGTAGACCAAGCATTTAATGGCTTTACTATAGATCATAATGTATCAGGCTCAGATACAGCTACAGCAGATAGAGTACATGTAGCTTTAAATGTAGACCAAGATTCTAGTGCGACTGGTGGTGATACTTCAAATGAACATAGGATTTATGGCATTAACGCAAGTTCAAAAGCTACAGGTGATTCAGACTTAGTTAGAGCAGGTAATTTTATTGGACAAGCAGATCAAGACTCAGGGCAAATTTCAAGTGTTTATGGTATTAACGCAATAGGTAGAGCAAGTGGTGAAGCTACAACTGTCAATGTGTATGGGGTTTATGGTTATGCACAAAAGCAAAATGGTGGCAATACTACAGCTATGTATGGAAGTTTTGGTCATGCCATTTTACTAAGCACTAATACAGGTGCGGTTGCTACTGCTGTTGGTTCGTATGGTGAGGTTCAAATTGACTCTAATACAACACTAACTACTGCTTATGGCGTAAGGTCTATTATAGATAGAAATAATGGCACTATTGGTACTGGCTATTTAATACGCGGTAACTATCAAGGGACACTACCAACTACTGCATGGGGTGTTTATATAGATACAGACGTACCTAATTACTTTGCAGGAAGTATCTCTAGTGGAGCTATTACAAGTAACGACAGAATTACAGGTGATGGTTCAGAATCAGCTCCAGCTTTTCGTTTTGCTACTGATACAAATACAGGAATGTTTCCACCTGCAGGTGGTGATGTAATTGGTTTCGCTACTGGCGGCACAGAAAAAGTCCGCATTGACTCATCAGGCAACTTGTTGGTGGGTAAGACTTCAAATACTATATCAGCAGCAGGTGCAAAATTAGGAACAGGTGGCTCTAACTTTACAAGAGATAACAGCGAAGTAGTTTATGTAAATAGAACAACAAGTGATGGCTCATTAATAACTTTAGCTAAAGATGGAACAACAGTTGGAAGTATTGGTACTGCTAATGGAGACTTAAATATCAATGGTGGTTCAGGTCATTCAGGTATTCGTTTTCAAGCATCAAGTTTATTACCAAGATTAAATGGTTCAGATACAAATGGTACTATTGACCTTGGCTATGATGATGGTTCAGCTATACATAGATTTAGAAACCTCTACCTTTCAGGAACTATCTCTAGTGGTGCTTTAACAACTAGTGGTTTATTAACACTAAACAACAACTACGCCATGATTAATGCAGGCACTACATCAAACACCACACTAGAACCTGTTATATGGGCTAGAAGTCAAATAGGTGCTTCAATAGTTCAACTTAATGTACAAGGGGATGAATGGCAGTTTGGCGGTGGCGGTACATTAGATACAACTCCTATACTTAAATTAAAGTATGGAACTAATATAGCTACCTTTGCAGGAACAGTTAATACTGGCGGTAAGATAACAATTTCAAACTCTGCATATGACAACCATTTAAGGTTTGTAAGAAGCGGTCAGGGTGACTTAAATTTAAGTCCAAGTGGTAACCAATTATTGTTAGGAGGTGGCGGTTTTTCTCCAGCTTCAAATAATGCTTATGATTTAGGAAGGACAGACAAATACTGGCAAGATTTATGGTTAGGTTCTACTTTAAAAATGAATGGCACAACAGTCATAGATGCATCAAGACTGATACAAAATGCTACCTTAAAAGCAACCACAACAGGCACAAGATTTCAAGTAAATGCTTGGCACTATGATACCAACAATAACAATCGTTTTTACTTTGAAGCAGGTGGGCGTACATATTATAAATCTGTTACTGGACACCATTTTAGGGCTAATGGAGATGTAACAAGACTTAATATTAGTTCTACAGGAGCAATAAACATAGGCGGTAGCGACACGCAAGTTACAGGTACAGCAGTTTTAGCGGTTGCAAATACAGTAGTGTTGGACACATCAAGAAACTTAACTAATATAGGGACTATTACTGCTAGTGGAACTTTATCTGTAGGTAGTTATTTTAAAGCAGGTACTTCTGTTGCAGCAGGTTTTTATCAAGATTACCTAAATGGAGCATATAGAGCTATAGATACAACATCCACTAGAGGATTTTATTTTCAATCAAATGCAGGTGCTAGTACAACAATGTATATTGGTCTTGTTGGTACTTACGCAAGTAGGGTTGGCGTGGGGACTGTAGCACCAGAAGAGCAATTTCATGCCACAGGAGTTGCAAGAGTAGGCAGTCTGAAAGTTGGAGCCACAACAGTAATAGATGCATCAAGAAATACCGATTTCGTTGGTGTGTCTGGTCAAACACTTGGTGTAAACAACACCTTAAACTCTACAAAGTACGGAATAAGTCTTTATGGTAGTGCTAGTGCAGGAACTAACCCAACATACGGAATGATGTTTACTGGTACAGCAGGTTCAGGAACGCATGGCTCTGTAACAGGAAATTGGGCTACTTACTTAACAATGAGTGGGACAGCAGGCAGAGGTTGGATATTTAGAAATCAAGGAAATGCTACAAATGTAGCTTCTATATCTAATGCAGGCAACGCTACCTTTGATGGAACTATATCTGCTGCACCCATACATATTCTTGGTGCTACTGGTGGCGATAAACTTGCCTATGCTTCAAATTTTGAAGCTAATGGTGCAAATATACAATTAACCTTAGAAAGGACTAGTTCAGGTTGGGGTGGTATAGGTGCAAGTGGTAACAATGCGTTCATGGTTTATTCTTCATCTATAGTTCAAAGATTTGGGGTTACACAAGCAGGTAGTTTATTAGCAAATGGGGGTACAGAGTTTTTAACAGCAACAAGAGACTTAGTTAATATAGCAAGTGCAACAGTAGTTGGTAGCATTACTTCAGAAAATGCAATTAAAACTACAAATGGAAGATTACAGCTTGGATATCATACTAGCGGTTCAGGTATATGGTTTGATAGAAGTTCAGCAGTACGACAATGGTTTACTGGAATTGAAAGTGCAGATAGCACTATTTTTAGACTTTATTGGGCAGGTTCAGGTGCAGGCAATAAATTTCTTTTAGATGCTAATGGCAATGGAGTCTTTGCAGGAGATGTCCAAGCCTACTCAGACGAAAGATTAAAAGACAATATACAAACCTTAGATGGTAAAAAAGCATTACAAATGCGAGGTGTAAGTTTTACAAGAGATGGCAAGCCTAGTAGTGGTGTTATAGCTCAAGAAGTAGAAAAGATAGCACCTGAATTAGTTATGACAGCAGATGATGAAATGGGAACTAAGTCTGTAGCTTATGGAAACTTGGTAGGTTATTTAATTGAAACTGTTAAAGATCAACAAGCACAAATTGATGAACTAAAAGCAATGATTGAGAAGGTTACATAATGGCACTAGTAACTTCAGGAGCTATATCATTTGGTGTAACAGCAGGAGCAGGGCAAACTCCGAAAAGATCAATATATGAAGAACTAGGGATATCAGTAACATCTACAAGATCATTAGGCTCACAAGATATGCGCGGTCTTGCAGATAAAACTGGCAATGTCACTATTTCTATGTCTGATTTTTATGGTAAATCAGCAGGTACAACTTTACTAAATTCAAACTTTACATCTTCGTCTGCTAGAATAATGGTTTATGGTGGTGGCTATACTGTATCTAATCAGAACCCAGTTCTAAGCGGTGGCACTTTATTAACTAATGGCGATAGTGCTAAATTTATAATTACAGATAATACCTCAACAGTAAAAGTACAGTTCAATGCAACTGTAGATGTAGCTACAAGCAGTTCTTTCCCATACTTTACAACTTACTCTATAAGAGGTGGCACTATATCAAATATAGCTTCTCCAAGTGGTGCTAGTGTAAATTCAAGCGATAACAAAAAACTAGATGTACCAGCAGGTACTTTTAGCTATCCTTCAGGCAGTCATGTAACTGTATTAAGTTTTTCAGGAACTAATCCAACAGCTTCAACACCTGCTTTTATAACTGGTAGTAACCCTGTTGACTTTGTAGAAGCGTCAGGATCAGCTCCACCAAATGCATTGCAAACAGAAGCTATAAATTTAAAACTTATTAAGTTATGAGTTACACTAAACAAGAAGTTGAAGAGTTTTTGCAGAAATTACATGATGCAAAAGAGTCTAATCCAAGTGCCTATTTGCCTAGTATTTGGGAAGACATAGAAAAACAAATAAAGGCAAAATTAAAAACATATCAATAGGAGATATAAAAATGGCAATAACATTAACAAGAACAGTACAAAGGATTGAAACATATCCAGCAACACCACCAATGCCTGCACCTGAAGGCGATGAACCTGAAAAGACTTACCCTACAATGATGGTTGTATATAACGATGTATTTGATGATCCAAAGGACGATCAATTACCAGTTACAGCAACTAAGGTAATGAATTTTAGTAAAGGCGATGATGTCTCAAAAGAAGATGCTTTAGTACAAACTATAGCTACAGCTATTTGGAAATAATTATTACATTAATAATTTTTTTAATTTATAATTATTTTTTAATATATTTTTATGGAGATAAAGAGAATGGATGAACAATTAAACTATGAAGCCTTATATAATACAGCACAACAAGAGCTGGCTAATGCACAACACACTATTAGAGTGTTAGTTGCTAAGTTAAATGAGCTTCAGGAAGAAACTAAAGATGAAGATGCACCAAAAGGTAAAAAAGTTAATTAGGAGAAAATCCTAATGGCTGCGCGTAAGACTGCACAAACAGTACATACAGAATTAAAAATTCACGAAAAAATGTGCATGGAAAGATGGCATACAATCTTTAAAAAAACTGATGCTTTACAGACAACAGTTGATAGCATGAAGATATGGCTTCTTGGCGGTCTTACAACAATAGTAGCTTCTCTTATCACCTTGATAGTAAAAACATCAATCTAAATGTTAGATAAACTTATTGAGCCTGTTAGTCATATTTTAGACAAGTTGGTTGCGGATAAAGATTTAAAGGTAAAATTACAGCACGAACTTAACCAAGAGCTACATAAGGCAAACATGGCTCAGATAGAGGTTAATCGTGAGCAAGCTAAACATTCATCAATTTTTGTATCAGGAGCAAGACCAGCTATTATGTGGGTGGCTTGTTTAGGATTATTTTGGAGCTTCTTTTTAGCACCATTATTAAATTGGTTTATTGTCATTAGCGGATCAGATGTACCATTACCTGAAATACAAACAGAAGGATTATTAACATTAACACTATCATTGCTTGGATTAGGCGGTATGCGATCTTTAGAAAAGATCAACCATGTTGCAAGAAACAGTTTAAAGGAATAATGGAAGATCAAATAAAAGAAATGTTAATCAGGCATGAAGGCTTGGTTTGTAATCCTTACAAATGTTCAGCAGACAAGCTAACAATAGGCGTAGGCAGGAATCTTGATGCTAATGGAATATCTGAAGAAGAAGCCTTATATTTATTAGACAATGATATTAAAAGGGTGCATGAAGAATTAGATAAGAGTTGGGGAGTTTGGAGAACCTTCCCTGAACAAGCAAGAATGGTCTGTATAGATTGTTGCTTTCAAATGGGTATAACAGGCTGGATGAACTTTAGAAGAACAAGAGCCTTAATGGAGATGGGATGTTGGTTAGAATCCTCAGAAGAAATTTTAGATTCTAAATATTATA
>Ga0181401_1000183_pt1 | contig 25513 bp, 45 predicted proteins | sample 24SPOviralmetaG_FD_130130 | JGI IMG/M metagenome (GOLD analysis project Ga0181401, IMG submission 130130) | Marine viral communities from the oligotrophic San Pedro Time Series (SPOT) site, San Pedro Channel, CA, USA - 24 SPOT_SRF_2011-07-20 | ecosystem: Environmental > Aquatic > Marine > Strait...
CGTAAAAGGTAGCTGGCAGAAGAACCTACCGCCTTGCACTGCGCTTTGCCTGTGCAAATCTTTTATTAAAATTCTTTTGCATAGACCGCCTTGCTGTACTGTTTGCATCGTCATAGAAGTCGAATTGCTTGCGTATCTTGCCATCAGGTGTAAGCAAATATAAAACCTGTAGCGGATAGCGTTGCTTTGTTGTTCGCCTAACTATCAACTCTTGCCCTGATTTGCCACTGGTTATTCTAAATACATTCTTGCGGTTAAGCATAGCTGTTGCGCGCCTAGACTTTGGCACTGCGCCTTGCGCGTTGCGTAAGGCTGAACCACGCGCAGGAATTGTAATGTTGCGCCCGTCTATAGGACGCTTAACACCACCTTGCGCTAGTGTCCCTAAATATTCTTTGTGCCGTCTGCCTGATGGATAGTTTTGCACTATCGCAGTTAGCCTACGCTTAGTAGCCCTGTTATCACCGCGTATAGGCATAAGCATAGCAGACATAAAGTTTTTCTTACGCACGATAACATCACTAGGCCAGACGCGCTCTATCGTATCTTTACGCACATCAAACGCTGCATCGTTTAACGCCATAGCTGTAGCGAACGGTAACTGGTTGCGCCCGAATGCGTCTAACGCCTTCTGCACTGTAGTTAAATTGCTGGTCAGGTTAACGCTCATGCCGCCTACAACTGCTTTCGCGGCTGCTTGCCTGCGGTCTGCTATCTCTGACTTGATAGCCGAAACACCTACAAATCTTGCTAATAACGGTGCTGCCATTAGTGTACTGTCCCATCTTCTAGCTGTAATACCACTACAGTATCGCCTAAAACGTCAGTAAAATCTAGCAGTGCTGCATCACATTCGGTGCAGTTTATCGTGCCGCTATGCTCTATCACATAGCATCGCGTGTCTTTGCCGCAGGCTTGGCACGTTACATCTTCAGCGAAAAACTCGATAGCATCATCCATAAGCGCACCATTACATAATAAAAAAGGGCGGTCAATGCCGCCCCTTAATCAGTTACCTAACCAAACTATCAGATGCCACCACGTTGGCTGGCCTTCATAGAACTTTAACCAGCCTGCCGTAAAGGCGCACATTACCACCACCATTATAATGCTTTCAGTTATCGGTTTCATGTTAAGCCCCCTATTTGTTGCTGCCGTCAGGATGATAAGGGCATAAATCCCAATCAGCCACCAAGCCATCAATGAAATACTTTATATCTTCTAAAGTTTCTTTTACTGACATTTCGTTATAATAAGGCTCATTAACGTATACTGTTGTGGCATAAGTTGGATGCACAAAAGGCAGCTTAAACATGATATCAATGGTCGTGCCATCAAAAGAATATTCTTGTACCTTTTCCCAACGCGCCTTGCCTAAAGCCTTTTTCATTTGCTGTTCTGTGTAAGCCATCTGTAAATCTCCCTTATATGATGTTGCTTATACACCATATTACCACAATGGTAATAACAGGATCAAGTATTATTATCACTTTTTTCTAATTTTTTTTCATTAATGATATCTAAGCCGCAAATAACGCAATGCCAGCCAAAAACTCGTTCTACTAACTGGCTCAAGCATTTCGGGCATAAACCCTGCTTTAAACGCTTGGCTATCTCGCCATTCCCCCGCTCAATCATCTTCTAGCCTCTGGTATTGCTGATGGTCGGTTTTGCTTGTAATAACGCTTCATCGTATCGCTTAACGCATCCCACTCATCTGCGTTAAACATTTTCTTTTGCGCCACGCCAAAATTATCCCCTGTTGGCTTGCTATAACCGCGCTGCGGCTTCTCTGCCTCGCGCTTGCACCAATTCTTGAAGAATGCTGATGGGCTGGCATAAGCCGCCTTATTGCCGTTCTGTTCATCCCATAACCTTATGCTATCTAAAATGCTGTCTGGTGATAGCCCCTTGTCTTTAGCATACTGTCGGCACTCATCATCTAACTGCCATTCAGAGATTTTTATCTTTCCCCCCTTCTTTTTGTTAAGGGTTCCATAAGAGTTAGTGTGCCAACCTGTCACCCCTAGAGGTGACACTGTGTCACGTGTCAGATTGTCACCTATAAAGATTTCATAGATATCTGTCTTGTTAAAACGCTTGCGCCTGATGATATAACCAGCCGCCTCTAAATCCTTTAATTTGCGTATAACAGTGCGCCTGCTGACCCCTGTCACCTCTGCCAGTGTGTCTATGCTAGGCCAGCAAGTGCCAGTGCTATCGTTATAATGGTCAGCTAATACCACCATCACAAACTTAGCTATAGGGTCAGGAAAAGATGTTTTCATCACCTGCGATAGCTTCTGAATACTCATATCAACCTACCTGCGCTATCTATCAAATCTTCTATAAAATCATCGTGCATCTGCGCGTTTTTCTCTACGCATCTGCAAATAAACCAGCCAACGTTGCCAGTGTTATCCTCTGGCTCGCGTACCCATCCCTGCCCCATACAGAAACGGCAATCTATATCAGCCTTATCATCAATCATCTTTAGCTGCCTTTTCTATCAGTTCCTGCGCCAGCCATAACATCTGCTGTTTTGTCATATGCCTAAAACTGCTTTCCCCATCGGTTGTTACCAGCACCCCATCATCATAAACAGCCATCAAAATCTGTTTCATCGGCTCTGCGTTCTCATCCTCTTTAATTAAGATGCCGTAGCCAGCTTCGGGGTCGTAGTGATACTTCAACGGCTCAAACCGCCAACCCTTCGGCACTGGTGCGCCTTTTATGCTATAACGTATAATCATCTGTGAGCAATCATCGTAAAATCTTCGATAGGAAAGTGTATCATAACATCTTCATCATTAGGATCGCCCCTATCGTTCCTACCGCCCATAGCCGCAAAACTATCCGCAGTTAACGATATAAACCCTACCGCGTCAGTCCAGCCGACCAGCAAAACCACCTTTATGCCAATGTCTACAAACTGTTTTGCATATAGCACCTTGCCGACATTTACCATCATAGTGGGATATTTCTTATGCGGAAAGCTTCTGGTTTTAACCTCGACCATACCAGCCACCACTTTGTACCAGTGACCGTTAATGCGCTGCGGTTTAAGTATAGCATAATCCACTTTATGCTTTGGCGGAAAAGGCGCGTAATCATAACTAAAATGCTCGCAAAACCTTTTTATCATGCGTTCCTGCCGCGCTACATCTTCGTTTGTCTCATAAATCGGCATTTGGTTTTCTCACGCTTTTACGTCTTTGCATAGACTGCTTTAAGGTATGGCGCGTGATAACACCGCTACGCCACTTAGGATTGCGCCAACTATTACTATCTTCACGATGCCAGCCTGTTTCCAGATATTCGCGCATCCACTTTAGATGCACTTTAAATTCTTCAACCGTCATTTCTGCTGCTAGTTTCATAGCTTCCCTGCCAGTAAGTTTAAAAAATCTTCATAATCGATAACCGCTAAAGGCTTTTTGCGGTCTGCCCCAATAACAAGCGCATCAGCCCCTTCGATATTCTGATAAATAAAAGCAAAGCCGTTTGCACGTTTCTTTGCCTCTATCTCCCATACCTCACGGCCTATCTTAATATGCACATCGTTTTTAATACTGCCAGCACCACTCAGAGGCACTCTATATGCCTCTAAGTTATGTGCTTTGGCAATATCGACTAACTGCCGTTCAAAGCGGCTGCCCTTTTCTTTATTCCGATTTGGCATCTTCTAACCAATCTTCAAAGCTAACCGCACCGTCTGTAGCCTGTTTAATTTCATTTGCCATTCGTATAGATGGCATTCTAAAGCCGTTAGCCCAGCGATGCACTGTTGGCGGCTCTACGCCCATAAGGTGAGCAAAAGCCGTTAAACTTTCGCCCTGCGTTTTAAGATATTCAGCAAGCTTCATATTAATCCCCTATCAAAGAGCGTTCATATTCATGTTTAACCATTTCAAGCGACTGCTGCAGATCTTCTATTTGATCACGCATCGCGGAAATTTTTTGCCGCATATTGTCAAACCTTTCAGATTGCACTGGCTTACCAGCTGGAATACAAAAGTGATAATTTTCGATGCAGCACTCAGCTTTCCATAAGCCATAAGCCATCTCACTTAATTCCTTTATCTGATCATATTTGAAAAATTGCACTTCGTTTGTTTCTGCGTTTTTATACTGAAACATTTCTACATCACCAATTTTAGTAACGTGTTTAAAATTTTCTATCTTCATCTAAAAATCTCCCTTGCCTAGAACATAACCACCATTTCCGTCTGGCTGTAAATCGCCAATCGTATATGGCAAGTAATTATGAACGGTCTGTTCGACAAAACCCTGCGCCCACGATGCACAGTGTGATTTAACAAAATCGCGGAAAGTTTCATCATCGCTAGCCGTTTCTGCGTAATACATTTTTAAGGCTTTTAAATCGCGTTCCTTTAATTCGATGGTGGTTTCTATCTTGATTTTCATCTAAAAATCTCCCTTGTCTAGATTGCGTTACCAAGACGGTAACATTATTTATTAGATAATGCAAAGAATAAATGCTAAAAAAAATTATGACCGATGATAATATGTATGAATTGCAGAAACAAACCTACTGGTCTTTTAGCCGCGCTAACCAGCCTAACGGCTATTTTCTATATTGGTATGGCACTAAGACCGCAGAAGAAAGACGCCAGCACGTTATAGGCGAAAGCGGTCAGATAGGCACGTTTATCCACGAAGGCGTCCAGCTAGTAGTTTCTCACGGCTTAGATATAGAACAGGCTATAGCCACTACCGAAGCCGCGTTTGATGATAAGTTTGTTAGTGAAGATGATGTGAAGCGTTCACGTTTTCGTGAAATGATAGCCCCTATGATAAATCAAGCCGTTGATATGCTTGGCAAATACAACTTCACAAAACCTAAAGACGAACTGAAAATAGAATGCCATCTGCCTGACATAGACCTACCCTTTATCGGCTATGTAGATTTAGTGGGTGATGGGATGTTTTGTGAGATGAAAACTAAATCTGTCAGCAAATCGCGCACATTAAAAGACGGTACGCAGGGCTGGTCTAAAGGCCGCTTGCCTACTAACGAGCCTGACTGGTCGCACGTTAAACAGGTAGCACTGTATTACCACGCTACAAAGCTAATACCTTCTATTATGTATATTGCAGAACATGAAGCAAAGATATTTACGCCCTTTAATTGTGAGCGATTAGGCGATGCTATGCTGGCTACTGCGCTAGACGAACTGCGTAAACAGACGCTTATAAAGCAAAACCTGATTAAGATATCACCTGACCCTAAAGTGCTAGCTGGTCTGGTAGACCCTGACTGGCAGCATATGTATATCTGGAATGATGACCAACAAAGAGAGGAAGCTAAACGGTTATGGCAAATTTAATGAAAGCCCTGAATGAATTTAGGCAGGCATCTTCTGTCGGCAAATCTGGCAAAAATCCGATGTTTAAATCGCAATACACCACGCTAGGGGATGTGCTAACGGCTATCTCTGGCGCATCAGAATATGGGCTAGGCTGGCAACAGTTTTTTACTGGTCGCACTTTGGTAACTATCGTGTCGCATATAGAAAGCGGTGAAAATATACGCAGTGATATAGAACTGCATCCAGAAAGCGATAAGCCGCAAGCGTTTATGTCATGCGTTACTTATTATAGACGCGCTAGCCTGATGACTATGTTCGGATTGAACGCAGATGATGATGATGGTAATATAGCATCAGCAACAAGGGGCGCGGCATCCTCCAACTCGCGACCTGTTGCAGGGGCTGGTGGTACTTCCTCCCTTGCGCCACCAGCCCCTTCACGCCCTTCTAATCAAGCTTTAAAAGACGCCTTAACCGTATGCGCTAGCGTAGACGAGGTGACAGGCGTTTATAAAAGGCTGTTTCAGGAAAAGAAGTTATCACCTACTGAACAGCAGTTGAATATGTTAACAGAAGCAAAAGAGAGGCTAAAAAATAATGGATTATGATAACACTAATCGCGGTGCGCTGTTTAAGAATGACCGCAAAGACAAAGAAACGCAGCCTGACTACAAGGGCGATATAAACGTGAACGGCACTGAAATGTGGATCAGCGCGTGGCTATCTACTTCTAAGGCTGGCAAGCCCTATATGAGCCTGTCTGTGCAGCCTAAAGAAGAACAGGCGGCAACACCCGCAACGCAGCCAGCTATGGATGCTATTGATGACGCAATCCCCTTCTAGCGCAAAAATCTCTGTAGATGCTAACGGCCTAGCCGTTAGTGTCGCAGAACAGGATTATATAATCACGCTAAATAGTGCTGATATGGTAGGGCTAGCTATAGAGCTATTGAATAAGGCGCAAAATCTTCATGTTCAAGAGAAAGAAAAAGAAGCAGCAGAAAGACGTGCCGCCACCACCGCGCTTCGATAAATGCGCTTGGTGCGAAAAGCCAGTTAATCTCAACGGTATGTTTACCTGTGATGGGGCAGGCGAAACGCTGCACATAGAATGCTTTAATAAAAGATGGGAATTGCTAAAAAATGAAGGTTGATAAAAACGTTCCTATACCTAATAAGGGCGTATCGGGTAAGATGAACTTTATATCTGATATGAAGCGCGGTGAAAGTATCTTTACAGAAGATAGATATCAGCGCGACAGTATTCGTTCTGCGTTTAAATATCGTGGCTTGCACTGCATGACCAGACGCGAGGGTAAGGGCTGGCGCATCTGGCGCATAGATGAAAAAGATAAATTTATCTAATCTTTTTTCTTTTTGCCAAAATCTAGCCCCAGATTTTTCATAGCGCGTTCACCGTACCAAAACCCCAGAGATAGCAGGTTAAGCTGCCATAGCATTTCCATAGCTTCATCGGATACGTTGCGCGTTAGAAAGCCGTATATAAACGCCCCTGCCAGAAAATAGGTTAATACAGGCCGCACCGTACCGCGCAAAATCTGGATGCTAATATGCACATCTTTTGCCGCGCCTTCATACTGCACCACAAAATCTCTAAATGTGCCTTCGGCTTTAGCTACCTCTGTTACCATCTGCGCTCTGGCCTTTTCTTTAGCCTTCGGGTCGGGTATCAGGTCTAGCGTCTTTTCTATAGCTGGCTGTAAAAGCGGTAATAGTGCCTGTATCATGCTAATAACTCCAAACGTTGCTGCGTGGCGTTTTTGTATAGATATCTAGGTGAATAAACCTATGATGCCCTTTCTGCGCTACGCCTACGCCAGTAAAGCCTAACTGAAAGGCTAAATAAAGTATGTGATAAGCCTCTTGACCATTACAGGCAATATCTACAGCTAGCCCCATAGTATGGATGCCGCCCTTATCTTTGGCTGCTTCTATAGGATGCGTAATATCACGATAGCCGCTAGTTACTGTAATTGGCTTTCCATACTTATCGCGCAAGGTCTGTAGCTTTTCCATTAAAGCAGCGTCCATATCGCATTTGCCAGTATGTGAGCAAGCAAACTCTTTTTCTGTAAAATTAGGATATTTAGACCAATCCATCAGCAAAACCCTTCGCGCACAATTTGCACTGCTTTTTCCCAGCTAGCCATTTCTTTATGCACATCATCGAAAGCCGACAACGCATAACGCTGGCTGGTTTTATTGACTGACGCGGCTGCATAGAAGATGCACTTGCGTTCAAGTAGCGAACAATGACATAGGATATCATATTGGTCGTGCCTCAGTTTCTTTTTGCCACCAGAGCCATTATTAAAGTGATAACACCTACTGCGCCCGTCACTTTCCGATCTAGGCATTCCGCTTTTTACCTGTATCCGCAAAGCACCTATTTCATCAAATGCTACTAAATCATATCCATCGGTAGGAACGTGCGCGGCAGACCAGCCCTCAAAACCCATAATAACACTACAGGCTATCATCTCCCCTATCGCACCGCTTATAGTAGCTGATGGCATTAGTCTGCTTTAAACTTGTTTCTTATTTTCTGTACCGTTTCAGTTTCCCAGATGCGGATAGCAAACCAGATAATAGTCAACCCTGTAGCAATCACCGTTAGCATCTCTGGCAACATCCCCATCCATACCGCGCCTGTGCTGGTCGCAGCCGTTAAATCTATTGGTGTTTTGCTATCCATTTATCCCACCTTTTAAATAGTCAGCCCATAAGTATATAGCATATATCCCCACCGTTATACTTATACCACAAATCGCGCAAGCTAGCATCATTTCTCTATCTCTGCGCTTTTTGGCCTCAAACTTTAGCCTGTCTGCTTTTCTTTTACGCGCCATAGATAATTCACGCTGAAAAGCATCCCACGCACCTACCCCACCACCAAATAGCAGCATATGGCTACGCAATTCATCCATCGCCTTTTTGTGCGCTAGCTTTGCCTGACTAATTGCATAGGCTTCCTGTTCTGTGCTAGCCAGCTTTCGCAAAACACCTTTATGCTTGCCTGCCTCTGCAATTTGTATTTGCGCGTCCAACTCACCTAACTTGCCAACACTAGGCATTAGGCTAGCAACATCTTTGCCAGCCTTTATACCAGTGCTAATAGCCCCTGCAATCTTTGTCACAGAGGCTGCAAGTGTGAGTATTTCTATCATTATCTACCTTATGAGTAGGGATTATTACCGCAAGCAGCAGGCCAGCTAGCCTTTAACGCTGCAATATCGCTAGCACTATCACCAGCCGTAGTAGCATCGCGCAGAGCCTGTTTATCGGCTACGATTTGCGTAGTATCTGCGCCAGTTTCCTGCGCTTTAATAAAATCTACGTCTAAAGCCTCTAATAATGGCTTGCGAACTTCGCGGATTTTATCAGCAAAGATTTCTTTTGCTTTTGTTAAATCTTCGGAAATAACGTTGCCAGATAATGACCACGCGCCCCGAAAATCACGATTAGATGGCACAGTTACTTCACTTGCGTTTGCGCTGTTCCCATCTTTATCTAGGATATATGTATCAACCACTGTAAAAACTCCTATGCGGCTAAATCATCTGTTATGCGCCAAGCGTTGCGCCATTCTCTTGTTTGCGGTAACTGCTGTTTTTTGCAGATGACCATCTTAGGGCGGTTGCCCTCATCCCACGTTCTCCAAATGGATTGTGGTATGTCTTTTTGAATTAAGTATTCGATACATTCCTTTTCCGACATAGCTGACATCGGCTCTGTGTTATGTAGCAAATAACCGCGCGTATGCTTTTTAAAATCTGGCTGCGCTTCATCTTTAGCCAATTCCCAATAAACCCAAACAGGCGGTAAGATGCCGCCCTGTAGCGCACAGGCCATCCAATTAGGGTCTGGCACAAGTATTTTAGCGCACTCATCAATGCTGTCCTCATAGACCACACGGTAATCTGACTGATGCGGCTCAAGGTTTTCTTTTGCCCAGCCCAACCTATCCCAGAGATGTGTGCCTTTAAATTCAGGTGTTTGCATCAGGCCAAATCTCCAAATACTACAGCTTGCCCTAAAACAAAATCAGTTGTTATTGCCCCTGTACTATAAACACCAGTGCTTACTTGAAACTGTGATGAAGTAAACGCTTCTGAGTGAGTTTGATCATAAGCACTGCTTGTGTCAGTGTTTGTCCCATCAGTGATAGCGTTATACGTTGCGTTATCCATTGCTGACAAAAAAGCCACTATTGATTTTCCAGACGTGCTATCTGTATAACTAGAAACATTGTAGCTATTTACATTTGTTGATGTATCTTGATTATATCTGATACGAGCTTTTGCACTACCATTCACAACATACTTAACATCTACAGAATTAGGTATTGATGAAGTAACACCGCCCACTGTTTCGGTATTTGTTGTTCCTTCAATAGTGTCTGCGATCATCTTGCCAGCCATTATGCTAAGTCTCCCAAATAATTTATGCCTAAATCTAAATTATCTACTTGAGTAAAACTATCTGCATAAGCAACATTAGTGCGCCTCTTTTGGGTAGTGTTGAGCGTTGTAGAGTGTTCTGGAAATAAAGCAAAACCCCAGCTAACCGCTTGACTTGTACCGTGTCCAAAAACATTGTAATTAACACTAGACATTAGATTTGTGACATTTAACTCCTGTTCTGATGCTGCAACGTCTAAAAAACTAGATTCATTAAAGCTGTCGTTAACAGTTGGCACACTTTGGTCAACCTGACAAAAAGCCTTCACTAAGCCCTGTTGGATTTGAAAGGTGGCACCTCCACCTTCGCTCGTAACAGTCACATTGCCAGCCGCAGTCTTGCCAGTAAGCTTGTCTGTAATAATCTCACTCATGCTAGGTCTCCAAAGGTCTGTATGCAAGCTTGCTGTGAATCACGAGGTGCACCCGCATCTCTATTTCTCATAATTAACTGTGAAGCCGAAAACGCATGACTAAAATGCGCATTAAATATATTATCGTTACTGACACTATCGCCTCTAACGGCTGCTGAAAAAGAATAGTTTACATCGCTCATAGCATTTACAAAAACGTAGGTGTAATCGCCCACGGCATTATCTACCGCGGCGCTTATATTGAAACTGTCTCTTACACCAGTTAAATCAGATGTTGCTGTTGCTGATGTGCCATCTAAATTACACCACGCCTTTGCCGCGTGTTGCTTAATCAGCGTGACAGGGCTAGAGCCGTCTGAAGCTACGATTGTATCTGCTTTTAATGTACTCATGCTATCACCAAATTACCGTTGACCGTCAACGTAACCCCTGTTGCCACTGTCAGGCTAAAGAAAGCCCCAGCGTTGTCACCCGATGCGATTGTGGTGTTTGTGTCTAGCTGTTGCTCATGCACCCGAAAGATATCACCCTTGCCGTTAGTGGTATCACCTGTCGCACCGTTCTCGCCTTGAAAATAACCAGCACCGCCACCAGCAGCCGCACCAGCAGGGCTGGCAGTGTCTGCGGTCTGGTCTACGTCAAATAAATCAATCCACGCATCATCATCTGCATTACGCATTTTGAGTTTATTTGTGCTAGTGTCATACCATAGCTGGTAAGCGTAGGTAGTAGATGGCGCGGTTGCCCCAGCGTTAGCACTAACAATAGCAGCAAGCGCATTATTTAAATCTGTGCGCGTTGCTGGAAATGTTTGGTTGTCTATAACGTAATCGTGTTGAGCCATCTATTATACCCCTGTCGCAACATAATCAAATAATCTGTCTATTACCGTATTACTGCTATCTTTAAAGACAATAGTAAACCCTGTTGCGCTTTTACTAGTTATAGCATAAAAATCACCGCTTTGCATATCGCCTACCGATATCGCTACAGCTTGCAGTGTCTTAAACGCTACAGGAAATGTAATTACCTTGCCGCTTGCCGCAGTGCCAGACTGTATATCGTTGTCTGATTGCTGTGTGTTAGCCATATTCATATTTATAACTAGTTGCTCTATCTGCGGTGTTTCATCGCTCTGTGTGGTCGTTAAAACGGCTTTAAACCTAAATGCTCGCGCTGTATAGCTGCCGACAATAAACTGGCGGTATGCGCCCCAAGTAGGGCTAGCCGCAGGATCATCGTCTGTAGTGCTTACAAATATATCTACATCGGTAGCACCTACGTTAGTGGTCGCGCCTGTAATTTGCGATAACTGGTTTACTCGTAGCGTATAGGTAGCTTGCGCGGTATGTACTGCGCCTAAATCTATATAATCTTCAAATTCATAAGTGCCTGTAGCGGATACTGATGCATTACCGCCATCAAACAAGCCTACTGCATCGTCAAAATTGCCAGATGCTTGGTCAAACAAATCCGAAGTATCTAGCTGCAATTTATCATCAACGATAACTACGTTAGTTTTAGTGCCGCCAAAATCGGGATGCTCAGTTATGCTGCTAACATTCTGGAAGCCTTGCAGGGCAGATACCAGTACGATGCTACTATCTGCGTTTGCTGATTGACCGCCTAGCTTATCTTCTGCCTTGATGAAGTAAGTTCCTGTCTGCGCTGGTACGGTAGCCGTAGACGCAGGGCGTGATATCTTAGCCGCTACTGTCTTAGCATTAGCATATGTTGCGCCAGTTGTTAGCGGTGAATGCCGCACAATATAATGTGAAAGCGTCTGGTCGGTTAAAGGCGTCCAGCTTAAATCTGCGTTTTGACCGTTTACGTTTACGCTAAAGTTAGTAACATCGCTAATCTGCGTAGGTGTAGAGCCAATAGAATGCTGGATGGTAGTATATGGCGATAAGATACCCTGCTGCGATATAATACGCGCCCTAACATCGTAGGTAGTATTAGCGACCACGTTATGCAATTCAAAACGCGGGGATGATGATACGCCTAACGAGATATAGTTAGTATCTGTCGATTTCTTTGCCTGCACCTCAAATTGATTAGCATAGACGCTAGTAGATGATGGCGTGGCTACCAGTACAGCCGTGATTTTTTGATTTACTACTTGCGCTTCATCTGTAGCCGTTAGCGTAGGGGCTGGCAGATTAAACGGTGATGGCAGTGTAGTATTATCTAGGCTAAATACTTTTTCGTTAGCGTTCCAATCATAGACCGCGCTATTATTCTCGCGCAGGGATAAATCTACAGCCAAAATCGGATCGCCTTGCTCACCAGATTTAACGCTAAATGACCACTCAGCTACTTGGAAAACCTTTTGGTTAAATCCTAGACGAGAATTAGTTACATAAATATTATCGCCTACTGATATGTCAAACGCTTTTAAATTGCAGTTTAGCTGCATCGATACTTGTTGCCTGTTGCGGAATAAAACAATCTTAGCCAGCCTTTGCGCCATCGGACTAGATACTGTATAGGGCAAGTTATAATTTAAAAACTTTCTGCTGCCTCCATCCTCTGCCTCAAACGTGCTGGATGTAAGCGCAGGATAATCAGCCGCAACGTAGTTAGTAACATCTGGCGAAAATATGCCCTTAATCGCGTTATAATTATCGCGCTTTGAACGCTTCGTCTGCACATTAACAGTGTCTATGATATCATCTTCGTCTATAGTAACTGTAGGGGCTACATATTTAGCCACCTTTATAGTAAACTTGCCATTCACATAAGAAATAATCCCACCGCAACTTGTTACCATTTCTTCTAAAATACGTTTAGGGGCGTTGCTGGTTTGCATTACACCGTGAAATTCATAGCGGTTTTCTGTACCACCAGCCGCAAGTGCTACACTTTCATCGCATATATTAGCAGCAGATATAAAATTTGTATCATTAACCTCTGCGGCTGATGCACCTACGCCATAAGTAGTATCCATAATATAGTCCCGGATACATAGCGCAGGATTGGGGCTATAAGCCGTAGTGCTAGTGCGTGGGTCGTAAACTTTTTTGCCTTCTACAAGTGCAGAAATGCTAGGGATGCCAGTAGGAAATGCGTTGGTGTCAAAATCTAATCGCGCATAAATATAGGCGATGCCAGATAGTTTATGATTAGCAGACCACCCTACCCCACTTTCTGCAATCAAATCTGCGTCTGCTGGCTGTCCAGCCGTACCCAAATGCGTATTGATACGCACTTTTCCAGCGTATTGAGATGGCGCGGTAACATTACCAGAGCCGTCAAGCGTCAAAGCCTGATCCTGTATGTAAATAGTATCGAAACTGTTTATCTCATGCGTTGCAACCAGAATAACAAGATGCAGTTTTTGGTCGCTGTCGGTGCTTTCTGCATGAGCCAGCAAGCCAGAAACGCGCGTTTTACCATATACAAACCTTCGCGGATGCGTAGGCTGTTTAATCATCTGCGTTCTATTTTGCGCGTCTGATGCGTAATCGTTATAATTTGGCAAATCAGGCGGAGGCGTTAAAGCTACATTTGCGCCTGCTAACGCAATTGTAGTAGCAGCCATAGCCCAATTACCTGTAAACGCATAAACTGCAGCGGTAATAAGGGTAGCGGGGTCTTGAATTGCTACCGTTACACCTCTAACAAAGCTGGAAAACCAAGACATTATCTAGCCCCAAATTATCTGTTTTTGCTGCAAATCTGCAACAAATTCCAACCCTTTATCGTTAGGGTAATCTATCTTTTGATCCTCGCTAGTATAACGCCTTTCTCTGGCAATTTCCAAATCAATCAAACGGCTTTCACCAGTGATGCTAATGTTGGCAGTGTTGCTGCTTTCAGATATGTTCATTACGTCCATTATGCCTTTAAACAAAACATAAGGCGTATCGTTTATCGCGCCTGTATTATCTAACGTGCCGAAATACATAGTAATATCGCGGCCTTGATAATTCTCTGACAAAGCAGCAGATAGCAGGTTAGACGGTATCCCACTAAGCATAACGTTTATGCCTGTAGCTTTAATCTCTGATGTTTCGTCTACAGTAGCAATCTGCATAAAATCAGCCGCGCCTATATAGGTGTCGCTGTCGATAGTAATGTTACCGTAGCCTGTCCATAAACGTATAGCACCGCCAGAAAAATCCATTTCAACAGCAAAAAACGGCTGTACCTCGTCAGCCGATAGCGCGTTTGTAAAATCAGTGCCTAATGAACGTGTCATAATGCCTCTACCGCCCCAAATGTCATGCTATAAAAGCCAGCCTGATTAATCTGCCAATCTGTTACATTAGTGCCTAATCTAAACAGGCCAATCGCGCTGCTAACGACCACTGTAGCCCCATCGCTAGGACTGCTACGCAAATCAGGCCAGATAGTTAATGCCGCCTCACCAGATGAGTTTGTATCTACATCATCAAGCACTTTATATAATTGTGCGCTAGTGCCAGTGCCTAACTGTATATAATCGCCTGCTAGTAGATAGCCTGTTTCTGATGTAGGCAAGCCATCTATGTTTAGCGTGTCACCAGTTTGCGATGCGCCATTTACTACTGGCGTTCCAGCCGTACTAGCCGCAGTGCCGCGCGGTGTAGCCGCATTAGGATCGCCCATAGTGAAAGTGCCATAAGAGCCGTATAGCTTCATAAAGAAGCTAATCCATACTTCTGCCTGTGCGCGTTTCATAGGCGGCAGAGTTATATCTGCTTCCCAGCGTTGCCCTGCGTGTTTATGCACCTGCTGTTTTAGGTTAAAAGGCGAAACTGTAGTGCCGATAACATTACGCGCTATTAAATTTATGCTTGCTACGCCTGATGTGGGGAATGTAAGCGGATAAGTTATTGCCATTGTTTATGCCCCGAATGCTGTGCCGAATGAACCGCCACGCCTTTTTGCGTCTAGAACGCCAGAAACGGCTGCGTTTTGTATCTGCGGCAACATATTCATTACCTCTGTTCTGACGGTTTGCGCTACGCCAGTGCTTAGATTGATAGTTTGATTAACGGTTACACCGCCGCCGCCTGCCATAGCATTATTAGGAACTATAGTGCCACTTTGATTAGGCACAAACATTTCTGCACCGCGTTCCCCAACCATATAAGCCTTACCAGCCGTTACTGCACCGCCATTCGCTCTAAAGCCGCCAAATAGTGCGCCTAGTGGATTGCCGCCACCGCCCATCCCGCCCATAATACTGCCTAGAGCTTTCCGCGCGGCTATACGAGCCAAATCAGATAAAATGCTATTAGCCATAGAACGGAACGCATCTTTAGCAGACATAGTGCCTGTAACCATACCAGCAAACGCATCTTCTAAACGGCCTAATCCATCGATAGCCATTTTTTCTGTTGCAGATTTCATATCATTAGCTGCATCTATATACTTTTCAAATGCTGTTTTACTGCGCTCGCCTAAATTTGTAATCTTGTTGCCGATTTCATCATAGGTGACACCGACACTGGCTACCTCAAATTTAACATTTCTAAAGCCTTCCGCTGCCTCTTCATTTGATTTAGTTAAATCGTCTATGCTGTTTTTTACTAAGCCAGTAGATTCTTCTACATAATTGAACTGATTAGAAATCATACGCAAATTGGTAGATAATTCTTTGCCAAAAATTACGTTATCAATACGAGGCAAGGCGGTAATAACCTCGCCTACTTTATTAAAAGCATCAATAAAGAAGTTAACGAAATCTCTAGCTCCATCAATAGCAACAGCAAAACCTAAAACAATCTTTTGTGTTAGTAGCTTTGCAAAGTTAGCCAGAGGCGGTAAAACAAAAGCGGTTATTTGTTGCCCAAAAGATGAAAACGTTCTGCCTAAAGCATCAAATAAATCGTTTGCCTCTTCTACGGCCTTAGCCTGATCATCTGTAAGTGTCAGCGTTAAATCGTTAAATTTGCCTTGTAGCTTTTCAACCTCTGCTGAACCGTTTTGCAAAGTGTTTACAAGGTTAACGCCTGACCGCCCAAACAAATCAAAAGCAATACGCACCCTATCGGCAGGGCTTTCTATCTGCGCTAAACGGTCAGAAACTTCGTCTAATAATTCACTGGTAGGGCGTAGATTGTTTTGTGCGTCAGTAACTTTAATTCCTAACGCCTCAAAAGACCGCAGGCCAGTACCGATGCCAGTAGACGCCTCAGAGATAGCGCGGCTAAAACGTGTCAGCCCCTTTTCTAACTCTTCTGCTGATGCCCCTGTCTGGCTGGCGGCAAACTGTAAAGACTGCAATTCGTTTACGGTTAGCCCTAAACGCGATGAGGCTTTTGCCAAATCATCTATCTGCGTGGCGAATTGCTTCAACGCTACACCAGCACCTAACCCGACAAGTGCTGTTCTAACATTTACAATGGATTTACCAACGCGGCCTAGACCAGCACGAACAGATGAGAAGGCTTGCCGCGTTTTGTCGATGGCTGTTAACTGAATTTTAAGATTTTGGTCTGCCATCTTCTATCACCTTAAAATAAGCCATCCACTCGTTAAACTCTGACAGGCTCAATTCTTCTATCTCGCCCTGAGTTTTGTGTAAACGATCCGCCAAGCCCATCATGTTTAGCCTTAACGGATCGCTTTTTAGTTTTTTTCCTGTTCCTCTACGCTTGCAACATCGCCAAACATTTTGCCAGCAATATCTGCGATAAGGTTAACAGGCTCGCGCATCAACGTTGCTTTATCTTCTAACGTAAATACGCGGTTGCCGTCTGTATCTTCTGCTTTTGCTATAATCAGGTCAATCATGCCTGCGATAGTCATGTTATTAAGAAAGTCTTTATGCTTTCTCTGTAACTTATCCATATCGCCTGCCGTAATCGCTCCAACATACAAAAGAACTGGCGCATCATCACCCCATTCGGGGACTTCGATTACGCGCCTTTCTTTATTGCGGTTTGCCGCAATCTGATTACCAAGTGACATAATTTAGACAGTGCCTTCTGTAAGTGCGCCAGTGCCTTGGAATGAAACCGAAGCCTCTACCATACCGTCAAATGATGCGGTAATAGTGCGTCCTGTTACAATAATAGAACCTGATAGCTGGTGATCGCCTGTTGTGTCACCCTCTACCTGAACGCTTATTGTACCTGTATCGCCTACCTGTACGTCTAGCTGCCCTGTATCTGTATCATCAAAATATACATCCATAGAGCCGCTGAATGTTTTCAGACCGCTGGTGTACGTTCTGTCTGCATCACCAATGCTGCTATCTTCGATAACATCCATTGTTTGCTCTAAAGAATACGTGCGAATTTCGCCAATAGTGTTGCTGCCGATTTTTACAACACCGTCTTTACCCACTAAAGTTGCCATTTAAAAATCTCCTATTAAGCGGCAGTTTCTACGTCATTTTCAAGTGTGCGGTATTGCACCTCAACAGTGAAACGGGCTATAGCAAGCGTGGTTTCACCATCGCCAGTATAATCCGCTTCAAACGCGGTAACTTGCAAATCTTTTGACAAGCCACCAAGCGTTACATCTGCTGCTAAAGCTTCCTCTACTTCTACAGCAATAGTGTCTAGCGTGTTATCTACGTTTGTCATATTAGTTACAAACGCCTCTACGCCAATTTCTAAAACCCTGTTTATAGAGCGCGGTATGTGTAGCGTGTCAAACTCTACCGCCTCTGATTTACTAAAAACAGCCAAAGCTGGTAACTTAGCTTTTTCTAAAGGGAAAACGCGGCTGCGGTAAACATTGCTGCCAGTTGTAGACAGGCCAGTTAACGCTGTAACTACTGCATCCCTAATTTGCTTTCTAACGTGCGCCATTATGCTGGTACTTCTAAAACAAAGGTTGTAATGCCAGTGCCATCATCCTGCACTATTCTAACAAAGTGGTCTAAACCGTTGATGCGAAACTGGTCATTTTCTGCTGCATTAGGAACGTCTGCTGTTCTGCATACAAAGCGTTTTTGTTGCATCGCAACACCGATATTACCGCCCACGTCAACTTCTATAAATTCGTTATCAAAAATACCGTTTACGTTAGACTGACCACCAGCTAGCGGAAAATATACCGCAGTAATACCAAAATCATCAGTACCAAAAAATATTGCTCTATCGTCTGCGGTTTCTACAGCCATTATTCTGCGCTTTCAGTTTTAACCTTTTTAACTGGCGCATCCTTAGATGCAAAGCCTCTGTCGATTAGCTTTTGCGCTATAGTGTTAGGCAAATCATATTCCTTGCCTTTTGCCAAAGCCTTGCCATCACCTACGCAATCTTCTTTGATATAAATCTTCATTTCTTTTTCGCACTTCTTTTAACAAGTGAGCCAGCAGATTTTCTAGTAAGGCCAACTGCGCGGTCTGTCATGCTTGTATCATCATGCGGCTGCCCTTTGCCTATGTTAATCAAATCTAAACCGACATTATCTGGCAATTCTACTACAGTGCCAGCCTCTGCTGTTTTGCCCTGTACCATACAAGTGCGCGTAATTTTAACCTTCATCACAATCCCCTATAAAGATAGCAAGGGCGGCTGATACCGCCCCTGCTGTTTAGATTTAGGCATCGATGTCCAAGCAAGCTGCAAATGATTGCGCATGACGAACAGCAATGTCCATTTCCTGCATCACGCGGATACGAACCGCGCCTGATGAACCTGCTGTGTAAGGGTCAATCAGGATATCAGGTGTAGAGAAGAAGCCCATCATCAACTGTGAGAAATCACCGAAGATCATAGCTGACAACGCTGTGCCTGTACCTTTTGTCAGGTCTGATGGTACGTTGTTGGTGATTGCCAAGTTGTAACCATATAGGCTGTTCCAAGGCGCATCCAGCAACATTACGCTATCAGTAGAAGATACTTTAGCAGTAGACGCCATCAGTGACTTTACCTTCGGGTTTGTCAGGTAGGCAAGTGAGTTGCCGTTAATAGCGGCATTGTCTACTTCTACTTCTTTAACAAGGTTAACAATATCGTCCCAAGCAATCGCGCCACCGTTTGTGCCGATAGCAACAGAACCGATGCCAGTAGTACCAGTGATGCCTGTTGGCTCGTTAGAACCGCCACCCTCGATAGCTACATCTTCGATTTTCTGTGCGATGCTGTTTAGCAGGTCATCGCGAACAATCTGTTCTACAGATGGGTCACTCTGGATCATCAGCAGGCGTGATACGTCTGTAAACGCGCCCAGTGATTTAGGTGACATTGTAATCTGTGAGAATGTTGCGTTAACCTCTGCGGTTGCACCGTTCTCTGCTACGAAACCAGCAGAAACGCCAGTAGCAAGCTTTGGAATAGCCACATCGCCTTTAAGGCCAGACATTACGCGAGAACCTAACTCAGAGAAAACCAGACGAGCGCGTAGCGCGTCTACAAACTCATTACCTAGATGCTCAGTAGGGCGTAAGAAACCACCAGCACTATCTGTGCCAACGGTCAAATCACGCTTGCCTGTCCAGAACTGGTCTGGTGCGTAGAAGCCGCGAGCCTCACGACCAGAGCGTTGTGCGATTTCTTCTGAAACCTCACGCTCTAGACCTTGCAGGCCAGAACCGTTTACCAGACCGCGTACAGCTTTCATAAAGCTATAATCGCGCTGCTCTTTTGCAGACATATCAACCGCGCCTGCGCTTTGCTCTAGCGGTGTGCCTTCGCCAATAGCGTCCAGCAGAACGCCTCTGAACTGCTCAACAGATAGGCCATCGCCAATAGCTTGGTCGGCTAGGTCGCGTCTGTTGTGCTTTTGTGCCAGCTTCATAATTTCGCCAGCATTCTTCTGGAAATCGCGCTTAGCTGCTTCTGATGCTGCTTCGCGGATTTCATCCACATTTACATCTGTCATTTTTTCAGTTTCCTTAATTTCTATGACGGGTTTAGTTTCAGCACTGCGATTAACGCCCACGCCTGCATCGGCAGGAACGCTCACAATACTAGCCTCGTATGGCATCCAAGAATTAACAGAAACCGTACCAGCCCTATCATTCTTAGCGTCCATATTGCGGATTTGGTAGCCGATGCTGACGTTGCTTCTGATACCATCCTTAACGTCATCGTATATTTCCCTAGCAAGCGCACCTTTTCCAAAGCGCACCACTGCCCGTAGTCTGCGGTCAGTTGCATCAAGATATGTACGTTCGACAACGCCAATCTGTTTGGTTAAATCGTGGTCTAGCAATAATGGTGCATGACCACTGTTTAACCTTGTTAAATCTACTGCCTCTTCGCTATGCTCTAGCACTTCTAGGCCGAATGACCGCTCTACAGGCTCTTCTGATGATAATGACATACGCACTCTGCGGTCATCTTCATCCACCATTTCGCCCTCTGCTGCGCGGAATGTAAGCGCAGAACGGTCAAAGCGTTCCATTTCATCATCATCATAGCTTGCAGTTTCAGTAGCTACAGGCTCTTGCATTTCGCTTTTGCCAAAAGTGATAACGTACTCATCATCAGTTTCAACAATGTTTTTAATATGTCTATCCATCGCGTTTACCTCGCTATCAAAATACCGCAAATCAGCTATCTTAGTCAATGTAGAGAACTTATGACCAACAAGCCTATCTGTTTCATCATAGCCTTCATCAGTGCGTTGATATAAGCGTATTAGCGCGGCAGGGTCATCAGGTGTGCCGTTAATAGTAAAATCGCTATCAGGCACGTTTATAGAGCCATCACGCTCTATTCTCTCTATCTTGCCACGCGCTCTACCGCCAGAGGAATCCCAAGATACTGAGTCGCCTACTGATAGCGCATCTGGTGCAGCGCGTTCACCTTCATCAATTCTATCTAACATAGCATCTTTACTCCTAGCCCACGTTTGCCCTGCATCACCGCCCCACGCTGCCCACGCTACGCGGCCTTTTGATGGATAGCCTTCTTCCCCTGCGCTAAACCCTTCGGCTTGCTTGTCTACTTCGTGGCGGCTAAAAAAGCTGTGCATTCTGCGTACTGTCTCAGCCGACAATTCCTGACGGTTTACAAGCTGACGCGCTCTGGCTACAGCTACAGCAGTGCCGCCCTGTTCGCCTTCTTCACGCCACTTAAAAAACTTACGCGCTTCGGCTGCCATACCCTCTGTAGGCTTTAAGCTAATGTCTACGCCTTTATACGTTGCCATCTTCGTCCTGTCCTACGTCTATGCTAGGCTGCGCTGGCAGTTTAGTGCCGTATGGCTGGAAAGCGGTATCTATGCCGTAACGGTCTGCTAATTCGCTCTCGCGGTTAATTTGCTCAAACACATCTTCTGTGTCTTTGCCGTATTGCGCGTGTATATCTTGCAAAGTAACGATGCCATTATTTAGAGCGGTTACACTCGCATTTATTTCCTTTTGTGGGTCTACCCACGCAAATCCGCGCGGTCTGTAGATTACGTTGTCTGCAAATAAATCATATTTGCCCATTGGCAGATTTAGCTTGCCAACAGTGATAGCCATCTCTAGCCACGCCCGATATACAGGGTCAATAAACGCATCAATCATAAACTGCTGCATCATCTTGAAATGGTCGCGATCTTCGATAGTACCCTGCCTGATGGATGAGTAGCTTACGCCCTCTAGGTTGTTAGCCAGTGATACATAGCTAACGCCTAGCCCTGATGCGATGCCGCGCAAAATAGCTTTCTCAAAATCAGCAAAATTATCTGTTGGCTGCGATGGGTCAAACGCTTTAAAATCCATACCCTGCGGCAGTTGTGTAAACGTACCGGGCGAAGCGTCCATAATTGGTGCGTGATTATCATAATCATCGCCTACAAAGCCATCACCTTCGGGGCTAACAAAGAAGCCCATCTTTGATGCGGCTACTCGCGCATTTACTAGGGAAGCCTCTTCAAAACCGTCTAGCATCTTTAACCGCGATAAAGCGTTGCTCATCATCGGAACGCCTCTGGTCTGCCCTGCGCGTTCCTGAATAAAGCAGTGAATAATCTGGTCGGCTGGCACTTGTATATGCCTGCGCTTATTGGTCGAGCCATAACTATGATCGTGGTGCGGATGATCCTCAAACATAAAATAGCTAACTGGCTTGCCAGCTTTATCTATCTCAACGCCCATACGCACTTCGTTGCCGTTGCTTAAACGCTTGTTATATTCTTCGTCTAGATAGTCAGCTTCTAAAAACTGTAAGCTAAACCCGAATGGATTATCGGCTGGCCTGCGTATCTTTTTGATGATTACTTCGCCATCACGCGCTAGCGTTTCCATAAATAGACGCTGCGCCTGTATCCAGCTTAAACGCCCATCAACCGTACAAAATCCTGTACGCCCCCACGCTAAAAAGTTTTGCTCGATAAGGCGGTTGCCTACTGTATCTAAGCTATTATCATCGTTGCGCTTGCGAACCTGTAAAGATACGCCTGTTGCGCCTACGATGTTGGTGGTCATTATTTGCAGATAGCGTTTTGCATAGGGATGGTTACGGCTAATCTCGCGGCATCTATCGCGCAAGGTGCGTAGAGTTGGCCTAATCTCACTATCAGCAGAACGTGAAGAAGATATAAAATCGCTAAATAGTCTACCGATATTTGCGCCTTGATAGTTGCGCTTTGCTGGCTTTGGCTTTGCCTTTAAGAAATCCATCACGCCCATATCTAAAACCTCACTAGAACTGTTGCGCCTGTAGCACTGCCATTCTTAGCGCGTTCTAGCTGCAACTCTTTTGCGTATTCTTTACGGTAAAAATCACGCGCATCAATCAAATCTTGAAAAGACATTTTCGTAAGGCTACGCCCGTTAATGCTATAACTGCTAACGTCTGCATCAGCCTTGCCCTGCAAAATGCTTTCAATCTTATCAATCATTATCTGAGCGTGACTGCGAGGGTCTACATTAACATCTAAATCATACTCAATATCGAGCGTACCTGTATCAACTATGATACGATTGCCCGATGATGTTTCTGTGATTTCTAGCTGCCAGTGATAGTGGCCTTGGTCAAAACCCGCACTTGTTGCGCTTGGTATAGAGAAAAGATAATAGGTAGCGGTTTCTGTAGCATTAACTGTAAATTCGCTACTGTTGCCGTGGGCTAACCTTGCTATGTATGTTGCGCTATGGGTAGCGGTAGGATAATCCCCTACCAAATCTTCGCGCTTCCATTGTACAAAATCACCTATCGCAAACGTTTCAGGTTCGGTAGTAGGTGCGTTAGCTACATCAAATAAATTTGCCATTATCGCCAGCCGTTCACAAAACCGCCCGATGGGCGTGGTTTAAAGATAGGACTATTCTGCACTTGCGGTTGCTGTGGCTTTTCTGGCTCTGCTGGTGCATTCGCAATCCTATCCGCAATATCATTTAGCCGCAGTGACAATATCGACAATGCGGCATAACTGTAAACGCGGCAATCAAGTGCCTCATTTCTGGCGCGTGTTTTGACAAATTCCCTGCGCGGAAAGCCTTTATGATATTTTGTGACAATCTTTTCTGAAGCTGCCAACTGTTTAAAATATTCATCATCGCGCCCTGTAGGGAAGTGACAAAACCCTGCCCCCGCCATTGTAACCTTTAAACGGCTAAAAATCAATTCTTTGATATTGTCAACGCCAATAGTAAACAATTTGATTTTGCCAATATTGTTTCTAGTAGGTTTGCTGACAATAGGGCGTGTCTCGCCAGCCATACCCTTAATAGCAAATATGCGCTTGCCTTCGCGCGGCCTGACATAGTTATACACCGCTTGCGTATAGTGGCCGCCACTATCGATGCAAGCTGACCTAATCCCTAGCTGGCGTCCATCTTCTGTTTCATAGATAGCTTGTAGGCGGTTATCAAGGTCGTTCCATAGATGCGGTGTAGATGGATCGCCATAAAGAGTAATCCAATCAATAGACCAGCTTTCCTCATCTCTGCCCCAGCCTACTATCTCTATCGCTAGATAGCTATCCTGTACGTCAATGCCTGCTGTAATACATACTATGCCCGCGTCTAGCTTTTCATCATATTCCTCTGCACGTTCCGATATTGCGTAATCATCCACGCGCTCGCCTTGATCTTCCCACGTTTCGGCTAGATAAACGTTCGTCCATACGCGCAGGGTTTCAGGTAGTTTCTTTGCTGACAAGAAATCGCGCACTGCATCAGCTAGCGGTGTCCATACGCTGTAAATACCCGATATGTGGAAACCAGCCACGCCTGCAAATTCATCTGTAGATTGCCAAGTGCCAGCCCTTATAGCCCGATGGCGTTTTGCATCATCCCAAACGCTTCCGCAATCATCGCACATATAATGCGCGGTTTCTGGCTTGCCCTCATCCCAGCGCACGTTAGACCAGACTAAACGCTGATGATGTCCACAATCTTCGCAAGGTACATAGAAGTAGCGTTTATCGCTTTCCTCAAATGCACTCTCTATCCTAGATGCACCTTTATTGGTCGGTGTGCTAACCATCACAATCTTTCTATTCCAGAAAGTTGCGGAGCGTTTACGCGCTAGCTGTATCGGATCACCTTCACTACCAGCACTAGGCGGGTATCTGTCCACCTCATCGCATAGCACTATGCGGATAGGGCGGCTAGCAAGGCCAGCAGGACTATTAGAGCCAACAATAGAAATATGCCCACCGCTAAACACTTTGTGCATCGTAGTATTATTTGCATCGCGGCTGCGTGGGTCTTTTACTTTGCCTTTAAGCTGCGGAGTATCACGCAACATAGGAGCTAGCCTGTCTTTACTAAATGCACCGCCCATTTCTGCTGTAGGCTGTACCAGTAGCATAGGTGCAGGGTCGTGGGCGATATGGTAGCCGATGCAGTTCAGAAGCATTTCGGTTTTGCCTACCTGCGCCCCTGCCATAACTACTACGTCCGATAACTCAGGCTCAGATATGGCATCCATTATGCCTCTTTGATATTCAGCCCTAGCGGTATGCCATCTGCCAGCTTCCGCGCTAGCTTCCGAGCTTAGCCGCCTTTCTAGGTCTGCCCACTCTGCTACGCTTAGACGCGGTGGCGGTTTTAACGTCACCATCGCCTGTTGCACTGCTGCTATTAGTGCCTGTTGTGCGTCCAGCGTGTTCATCGGGCTGGTAAGCTGATAATTCATCTAATGCTTCCCTAACTTGATTTTCAATTACGCTTTGGATTACTTTGATGTCTTTTTCTGTAGCGCATATCGGGGCGCACTTTGTTGGCAGTGCCAGTAGCTTTGCCTTCATAGCCGCCAGCACATCTACCCACGCTGCTGTAACATCTTCTGATGAAACTAAATTGCGCTTTGCTTGCAATAACTCTAGCTCTGCCATCTGCGCGTCAGCTTCCATTTTACGCGCTCTAGCCGCATTATAGTCGGCATCCTGTATAGGTGGTCTGCCCCTTGATTTGGTTTGTGTTTGTGTCAATTTTCTGACCATCCTCGAATTAATGTCAAAATTCTGTCACTAGAAAAACTCTGCGCCTTCC
>Ga0181401_1000184_pt1 | contig 25480 bp, 27 predicted proteins | sample 24SPOviralmetaG_FD_130130 | JGI IMG/M metagenome (GOLD analysis project Ga0181401, IMG submission 130130) | Marine viral communities from the oligotrophic San Pedro Time Series (SPOT) site, San Pedro Channel, CA, USA - 24 SPOT_SRF_2011-07-20 | ecosystem: Environmental > Aquatic > Marine > Strait...
ACCTAAAAAGAAATTAAAATCTACAAGTGCGGATAAATTACTTAAAAATAAAAATGTTAATAATAATAAAAAGAACATGAATACGAAGAATAATAATCCCCTATTTGTTGTTGGAAAGAAATATGGAACAGAAGAAGACGCATTCAAAGACGACGACAGAAGCACAAAAAAAAATAAAATTGTTATTAAAGTTATTAAGAGAACAAAAAAGTTTATAACATTTACAAGAGGGGACGACGACGAACCTATTAGAAGGTCAATAACAGTTAACGACGACGGTGAAGAATATTTACCTTATCCTTTTAAGATAAACGCTAAAAGGGATTTAATAAAAGATTAAAATTATTTCTTCTTAGGGAAATTCATGTATCCATTCATTTCGTCATTCTTTAACATACGTAATCTAAGTAATGCACTAATACAATTCAAAAAATAAATATGGTCTGATCTCCTAATAGGTAGACCTTCTTTCTTTCTCCTGTAAATTGAATTGCAAAATAATTTATAGGTCTTAACCTGAGTCATAATAGGAATACCTTTACTAGCTCTGATTAATTCTGTACCTTGATTCAGGTATGCTTCGACAGTTTTCTTTTTTGTAAGTGGGAAGCTACTGATAAGTAATCCTTTAAAATAAAAACACACAGAACCATGTGAACCATTGTAAATCATATCTATATATAAGAATATATTATAATATTATCTTTAAATCTTAATAAATGACTATAATATACTATTAATCTTATATTATTATACTTAAAGAGCATAAAAACTACTTAAAATAATAATAAATTACGTAATTTATGTATTCTTTAAGTCTATTTTAGTCATTTTTTAAGTTTTATAGTATATTTAATGTCATAATTCAGGATTAAAGATACTTAAACACTAATTACTATAGTTAAGTATAGAGAATAACAAATAATAAGTAGAGAAATAAAATATAATATAGAATATAAATGGCTAACTTTAAGGACTCCTCTACTTTCAAAGTTCACGACGACTATTACACTCCTAAGTCAGCGTGGGAAAATATCAATCACCTTATCCCTAAGGATAAAGTAATCTGGGAAGCCTGTATGCTTAACAGTCTTCAAAGTAAATCACCTGAGTACCTCAGGGAACTAGGTCACGAGGTAGTATTCAATCACGACTGGAATGCACTAGAATATCAGCCTGAAAACTATGATATGATTGTGACTAATATTCCTTTTAAAACTGATATTAAAAAACAAATGCTAGAAAGGTTTGTTGAACTTGACAAACCCTTTATAATTATTATGAACTCTCTCAATACCTTCAGTAAGTATATGAGAGAAATATTCAAAGGTAATTTAGAACACCTACAAGTTATTACGCCTTCTGGTAAAATACATTTTGACAAACTAATATACGAAACAGGAGAACTCATTCCCACTAAGAAATGCAGTTTCTATTCTGTATACGTCTGCTATAAAATGAACTTCACTCAAGAACAGCTCTGGCTTCCCTAAGCTAGACTCTCAAACCCATTCATACTAGGATTAACTTTTATTTCTTCTTTTACAGTTCCGTACTCGTCCAGCTCTACGTCACTTTCAGAATCATGAATTTCTTCTTCACTTGATTCTGTTTCTGTAGTATAATCTGGATCAATACTTTTTTCTATTTCTTCTTGTATATGTCTTAATATACATAAAGTCTCAACGTCACCTCTCTTTGCATAGAAACTAATTATTTCCTCTAATTCCATGTTTCTGACAATACTCATTTATATTATTATATAAGATTTTTTTTTCAGATTTTAACGCTATTTCTTTTTCTTTAATTGTTCCAGTAATTCTTCTGCAACACTTAAATCATTTCTAACTTGTGACTGGATTCGATAAATTACGGAACTATCGTCATTAACATTACTAAATGTCTGATTAGGATCATGAATAGAAGTAGTAATACTTGTAATTGTTTTTTCTTTAGTTATTGTAAACTCAAAATCTTCTTCACTTGAAAAATAAAAATCTCCTCCTGAATATTGTTTATCACATATAGCTACAACGCTTAATCTATCATTTGAGTTTTCACCTCCTACATAATGGGGTCTATCTATAATATCTGACCTTATGCAATAATAAGGTCTTAACATTTTTCTAGGAATATTCTGTGCTGTCAATTTTATACTTTCTGTATTCTGAGTTATAGCTGGTAAAAAGTCTCTATCTTTAATTGTTGAACTTGAAGGTAATTGTGTTGTAAAATATACAGCTCCAAACTGATTCACAATATAATCTCTTGTATCTGTACTAACAATATCACTATTAGTTGTAGGTATATTCAAATCATTTACATTACTATTTATAATACGTGTTAATCTATTATTAGTTGAAGTTAATGTCTGATTAAATTGATTATATGAGAATCCTAGGATTCCCCATAAACCACTATCCCAATCTTTTTTATCATAACCAAAATCACTTATAAATATTCCTGATTGACTATCAAAGACAGCCCACGGTTGAATGCTCCTATTAGGTTGACTTATAATTCTTTCTATAGTTCCTGCCGTTGTTTTACCGTATGAATAACTTGCATTATAAGAAAAATTATATGGTCTCATGTCAGGAGTATATGTATAAGGATTAATACGTTTATTAATTTTATAAACTATATTCCCTCCGTTCTGTGTATTATCTTCAACTGCAGGACTTACACCTGAACCATTATCTCCAGCTGACACCCATTCTTGTCCTGATACTTCTGGTGTGTGTAAATCACTAAAGGAAAACTTATCACTCGCAGGATCATGTTGACACCTAGGATTATTTGAACCTATATATTGATATCTTAAATATTCTGCGGTTGCTAAACTTTCTGGACTTGTTCCATTGTTTGCTGGGTCTTGTCTCCACATATTAATATCTCCTATACCCCATTCATTAGCAAACGGATAGTCATATCTTAAACGTCCACTATATCCAATTAAACAAGCTGTACCGTAAGCGTTGTATGAATGATCGTAGCCTATGATAGTGTCAGCTGGTATATCATGATATGTACTACCATTCTCACTAGTTAAAAATAAGGCTTCATTCAAACCACCCTGAGCTGTAGTTAATACAATAAAAGAGTTTGTACCTATATCTTCTCTATGAGCGAAACCATAACATAGGTTTCTTCTATCATATCCGTCAGTTAATTTATCTTTATTTTCTTTTTGAAACTTAATAAAAGCTGGTAATGACCTCTGATTAACAGCTGAAGCATTAAAGTCTATATTATCACCTCCTAATGAAGCTGACCGTTTAGCGTTATATTGTGTGTTCATGTGTATGTATCTTGCATTATCAACACTCATGGGTGTATCTATAATAGGAGGGTGTATCTGTTGAGCGTTCTCATTACTAAATAACTCTGGGTAATGTTCTTGACTATCAAAGAATCTCTTTAAGTTAAGTAAATTAGTATCGTTCCATTCTAAGCTAAGTCTTATAATAGCTATACTACGAAACTCGTGACTTATAATATTATAATTCCGTATATTAGAACCCCATAGATTATTTAATAATTGTCCTGCTTCTCTTATCTCTGGTCTCTTATGGTATACATTATAAAAATTAGAATAATAAGCCCATGAGTCTTCCTTTCTTTTTTCTTCTGAATCGCCACCGGTGTCCCTATCAAATGAAAAGTTCTGATATGTTTCTTTCTGCATAGTGTAATTACTACTACATAATTGAGGCTTGAATGTCTCAGTTGATACGTATTGAGTAACTGGTTCTACTACACCTTGATACTTAACTTTGAAATCAACTGGGTCAGAAGCTTCTTTAAGTTGTCTTGTTATATCTTGACTTATACTATCTGGAGAAGAGAAACCACTACCAAGTGAAATCTTGATAGGTTGTTTATGAATATAATATTTCGCACCTGATATATAATCTAATATAGGTGGGAAGCCATTGTCAAACTTATCGTCAGGATCGTCACCGAATATTGTCTCTCTTCTAAGTTTAGTTGTACCTTCTCTTTTCATAAGTGTAAATCTACTACAATCAGTTCTTAATTTATAAAAGCCACTCGTAGTATTACTTTCAGAATTATCATAATATATAAAATCTGAAGATACAAACTGTCCTGCTTGTACTTCGTGATATGGTCTACCTCTATCAACTTTATCTACTAAATTGAACTCGCCCTGATTTGAATTCATGTCTGTATCTTCATTTGTTTTATTAGAACAGAATCTTCTAGGTAAAGATACGTGTCCGCTGTCTCCTGCATTATTTAAATAATATTGAACTGTAATATAAGTCTCATTATCCTTAACAGCATAAGTCAATGACGCATTATTATCAAATATAATCTCTTGATACCCTGTGATTAAAGGTAAAGCATTCGAACCGTTTGAATATGTTTGTTCCATGTTTGTGGGAAAATCAAAGTTCTCTTTTGTATAATATATTGTTCTTTTTTTCCCTGTATCGTCTCCTTTAAGCTCTATAGTATCTGAACCAGCTCCTCTTTCAGAAACATATATAGCTTGTACGGATACTTTATCACCTACTTTTAATCTAATACCTTTTCCTAATTCATTCGTAAATAGGGCTGGATTTTCGTCATTACCACTTCTAGCCTGTATACTATGTTGCCTATTACAGTCTAATATAGTCAGGTCTGTATATTCGTTTGTAGCCATTTATACTATATTTTATATAATTATTTCAGCATTAAAACTTCTTTTAAAATAGACCGTCTGTCCCCTTCATACTTACCATTAAGGTCATTCCTTTCTGTATTGAATTGTTCTTTATCTACTGTATTGCCGTCATGTGCAACACATACCATAAGGTAATTAATATCCGTTACTGCTACATTCTTCTTTTGATTTAATATAAACTTTCCACCTTCACCCTGAGAACTCTTTTCAAATCCACCCATGGAATTAAAATATTTTCTAGTAAAACACATAGTAGCTTCGTGAATCTGAAATAACTCTCTACAGCGTATACCTGTCATTTTGAAATCGTCTTTAGGATAACAAAAGATCATAGAATTACAACCTACAAGTCCAACCTTTTTATCTCTCAAAGTTTCATAACTATATTTTACATAATCATTCATGTATATGTCGTCGTCGTCCATAAAAATTAAAAACTTACTCGTGGCTAATTTCTTTACTAAATAATTTCTCTTTTCACCTATAGTCTTTTTGTTTTTATCATAATGATATACCAGTTTCATGGGTTTTATTAATTCTTGTATTTCTTCATATTTACCAAATGGTTCTGTACCGTCGTCATATATACATACCTCTATATTCTTGTGAGGATATGATTGAGACACTAAATTATATAGGTATAATGGAAGGAACTTGCTTCTATTATACGTGGGGGTCAAAATAGAGATTCGTGGATAGTCACTCATTTATATTATAAAAAAGATTTTATTTTTCAGATTTTAACTCTTCCTGTTTTTCAATTAATTCCATACAATCACTTAGAATTAATTCATATTTTTTTATGTGGGCTAATAGTCTCGCATTCTTTTCTTTTTCCTTCAAATACTTCTCTTTATATTTACTGCAACTTACCCATTCAAACTCCCAGCCCCACAACATGAATTTCTTTATAATTATAAATATAAAATAATTTATTTAGAAAGTTTTTCTCTAAAATGTAAAGTGCAAACTGTTTTACCTAGAAGGTCTACGGCTAGAGTTTCATTCTCATTTACAATATCAATATCTAATGTATTCAAATTAATAGGAGCTAAATTATCTAGCGAAACATACGTTTTCTCTGGGCTTTCGTAAAATAAAGCCCCTACAGATTGATCTGTTCCTGAGGCAAACCTAGGTGCTGAATATACAATCTGAGAACGTCTACTCTGTCCTGCGTTGTAAGACTTAACTGGTAGGTTATTTAATCTGACAAAGATAGAAGTTGTTGATTTAAGTTCTGGTGCTGAAGAGCTAGTGTATTCACTTATCTTATTATTAGATCCAGATTTAGAAGCATTCGTAAGGGTTATAGTTCCGTCAAATCCAAGTAATTTATCACTGTTCGCCAGTTCTGATTCTGTATATAAAGTATCGTCAGGTCTTAGCACAACGACATGGTCATAATCCTCTGCGACATTTGTAGTAATTCCCTTATATGTGGGTTGTACTAATGGGTCTTGAGCGTCACTCATATTATACATAGGCTTCTCTTCAAACTCTCTACCATATTGATCTTGTAGATTATTTTGTACTAAATAACTCCACCAATCATTAGCAGGATTATTATATGTCAATCCTGTTATTTGTCTACCTCCCCATTTCTCAATAGTTAAGAATCTATTATTACTAGCATTCTGTCCGCAAAATGCCGTAGGATACAACATTCTACAACTATCCCTTACCGGTGGGAATCTTGTGGGGGTATTGAAACCACTTACAGTTTTTTTATAAACACCTGTATTTGTAAGAAGTGGGTATTCTTTACTTGCTCCGTCTATCATGGAAACAGTAAGAACTTCATTTTCTAATACAAACTTTACCTTTGTGAAATTAGAACCATTAGCAGACCAATCATAAACACCTGTGAATGAACCATTACCGCTTACATAATCTACATTATGCATAGTTAAATATTGTTCGTCTAATTTTGTCGTATCTGAAATAGAACAGAAAGCTCTTAACTTAAAATTATTTCCAGCTGTTAAGATATTATCTTGAATCGCATACACACCAAAATCTACATATTGAGCTGAGTATCCATTCATACTTTCCGCCACATTGTATTCGTCAGGTGTAGGTAAACCATTTACACCTTGAGACCTACGCAGACCTACACCCCACGGTGAACCACTAGCATTTGTAATATCAACTATATATTCACCTCCATGTGCATTAAGAGGTGTATCTGTTGCTAGAGCATAATTGAAATATTGTTTATCTCTGTTTGCATAATTATTTATAGGACTTAAAGTATTACTAGCAGAATTAAAAGTTAATCCTGCTCCTTCTCCATAGGTGAAACCTTCATACAAATTAATCCAGTTAGTAGGTAAATTATTGACAGCTGAACCATTTGTCCTCTGTTCGAACTTGAGTCTAAAACCTTGAAAGTCAGTACCTTCAGGATTTCTAACTACAGTTACGTCACAGTTCCCAAATATTTCAGGATTAGTTGATCCTCTATTTAAAGCACCCTTTATTTGTTCTGCTAGACTTTCAACAGTAAACTCTGTGGGTTCTGTAATTCCTAAATCTACTAAATGTAAGGCTGAACTTACGTCTTCAATAGATATACTATTTGTAAGTTTGACTCCGAAGTAAACATAGAACTTATGAGCTGGTGAAATAGTAATTGTTCCGTCTTTATTAACTTTAAGACTTTGAACTGCAACTTCACTATTAGGTGGAATCACTAATGGCTGGTCTAGGTGATTGCTCCATGTATATGGCTTTTGAAACTCACTTAATCCTACTCCTGTTCCCTGTATTTCATTTGAAGTAATTACGAGCGACATTTATTTATAATTTATTAAATAAAAAAAATAATATATTATAATTTATAAATAATGTATCCAGTCAAGAAAACAAAGGTCGCTCGTCCTAAGCTTACTGAGAAAGAGGAGTCACTACGTAAAAAGGTTTCTGATAAAATCATTCAAGATACTTTAAAAAGACATAGAGAAGTTATGTCCGCTGATCTTGTTGAGAAATGTGAAAAAAGTATTGTTGAAAATTAATTCTTTATTATATTATAATATGCCCTTAAAAAAAGCTAAGACTAAAAGTAAAACTAATGTCTATGATATGGAGGAAGATATCAGGAAATATAGTAAAGATAAAGTAAAGGTAAAGGAAAAAGTATTTGAAGGTGAATCTTCAAAAACTAAAGCTAAAAAAAATAATAAGAAAAGTAAATATTAAAAGAAATTCATGTATATGTGTTTTTAATCTTCGTCACTATCGTCTTGAAACCCTGCAATCTGTTCCATTTTCTTTCTATTAACTTGAAGGTTCACCCAGCAATTAACTCTTTTTTCTGTATACTTATCAGTTCTCTTACTTTGAATACAACCCTTACCTAATAAGTAATTCTTGTACTTCTGAGGTGATAATCCTATACCAGCTTTCTTTTGAAGGAACTTTATCTTATCCTTACTAATCCAGTCTTCTTCGTCACCGTCCCAATCCTTATCACCTACAAATCTGAATAGGGATAAGAATATATCTTCTTCTTTTTCTTCTTCCTGAAAGTCAGTCATTTCTTCCTTCATACTTTCAGGGATTAATGCTTTACTTCCATATTCTACAAAGATTATATAAATAAATGCATTCATTACGTCTTCTCTTTTACAGAATGATTTTATCTCGTCGTCCTTCACGTAGAAATTACAAACATTAGTCATAACCTTTTCACCATTCTCGTCATATTCATATTCAATCTTACCGTCAACCTCTTTCATTTTAGGTCTCAATACAGGCTTACCTAATCTCTCGTCGTCTGGATTCAAGAACTTAGAAGGATAACGGAACATATATGAAGTTTCTTTAGTATCCGCTGGTTCTATAGGCGGAAGGTCATTACAGAACATACATACCCTAGCTTGAATCTTAAAATTGATTTCGTCCTTATGATTGACACGTGCTTCAATCTTATCACCACCAGAAGATAATTTTTTAAGGGTATTACCATTGATTCTATATTTACCTTCACTATCAATAGTGATTTCATTAGTTAGTAGTAATCTTCTGAACTCAAAAGGGACTAACCATGATAATGCTTTCGCACTATCAGATTGACCCTTCTTAAATAAGAAGTTTTCTGAATTAGTACTTCTACAATATTCTCCGAAGCAATTCTCAAGTAAACCTACAAGAACACCTTTTCCACAATCTCTCTCACCCATACCCACAGCCCAGTTCTTATCTTCAATATGACCTGCTAGACCTCGTGCTATGTAATTCAACCAGCACCCCATAAGTTCTTCGTCCTTATTGAAAATAGGATTCAAGATTTTATCATATACTTCCTTGACAACCTTGAAGTCAGGTGTATTTAAATCACGATTAATTTTGATCGTGGTATGCATATCTAAGTCTTCTTCATAAGGACATAAACTAGCCTTTTTAAAGTCCCAGTAACCATTCTTAAAACATAACTTACCTAAGTTAGAAGTCCATAGTTTATCTACAAAATCTTCGTCTTCAGTAGGTTCTACATAGGTCAACATATCCATACAGCCCTTTTTCATAGTTGAATAAGGAACTATCTCTTCTCCCTTCTGCATAAAAATATCCATATTGCCTATTTCTTTGATTAGGTTTCTTTTGATTACCTTTTCATTTTCAGTCCATACATTATTTACTCTCATAAAGATTCTTTCTTGACTTATCACATAATCATGTTTTAATTTTTCTGTGATAATATCACCACCTTCTTTATCAGTTTGAATTATAATCATATCAGTTAATTCTTTTACTTCTTGAAACTCTTTAATTTTTAGTTCAACCTTGAATCCTGTCTTATTGAATATCTCATTACATATAAAGTATATCGTCTGTGGGTCGTCTAATTCTTTGTCTTTGTCTTTCTCAACGTGTACTCCGTCGTGGATTAATGCTCCTACTTTGTAATTATATTTCTTCAGACTATCTCTAAGAGCTAGAAGACATTTACATTCTATAGTTTGTAAATAATATGACATAGCTGTACCGTCTATGTTGTGGTAATCAGCACCTTTATTTTCAATAGCTTTCATTCTGAAGGGTAATAGTTCATTTGAGTTTAGAAGTGTTTGATTATTCTTTTTTATTTCTTTTTCAAGCTTTAGAATATACTTAGGAATATTCTTTTTCTCTACTTCATGTTCTTTACAGAATGCTTCAATTGATCCATTATAGAATATTCTCATAATGAGAATCTTGCAATTGTCTCTAGATAATCCCTGCTTTGACATATCCTCAAAAAATAAATCTCTATCTTTATTATATGCTGTCAGTACAGGACATTCAATACTTTTACTTTCTAGAACCTGTTGAAGAAATGTAGGGTGAGCGTTCACCATATCTAAATCGTGATAATACTTACCACACAGGGCAGACTTGCATATACCCTTCATAAATGCTTGAGCTATACTTGTCTCACCTTCTTTCATACCTTTAACTCTGATACGAAGTCGTCCTATATCGTTTACAGTATATTCAACTTCAACTCTACCATTCTTACCATGTTTTAGATACTTACTTAATGAACCTTTGTATTCGTCGTCTAGTAAATCACTCTTAAGAAGTTTTTTAGCATTGATAAAATCATACTTCTCAGATATGGTAAAGGCTTTCATATTTTTATATGTAGATAATAATTTTTCCATTTTATTTTCACTCATTCTATTTTATACTTATACTTAGATATTATTTTTTTAAGTAGTTTTAATCTACGCTTACACTTAAAGAATTACACTTAAAGGAAATAGTTTATGACTGTTATACGTCATAAAATATTAAAATAAAAAAAAGTTTAAAAAAACCGCTAATTTAAAATTGCGTGAAAATTAAATAGAAATATCTTTTTCCATTAAAATCTTTACTTTATCTGGATATTTTTCTTTGAATTGATCTAGCCTATCACTTCTCTTATAATAGTAATAAGAACTTCTTGCATTCATGAATTCACGATTACTATCATACTTTTCTTTCTTTTTTTCTTTATTTAAATTATAATGATTCTTTGCACGTTCCCTATTCTTATTCTTGAACTCCTCAGTATCCTTTAGCCTCTCGTATCTTTCCCTTTCTTTCATGCGTTTGCGTTCGTACTGATTGAGAATTGTTTTGATTCGAATGTCTGTTAAATCTCCCATTTATTTCTTTTATATTTAATAATAGATATTTTTTTAAGTAATTTAATTTTCCCCCTTTTTTAAATAAAATAAATTACATACTATAATGCCCTTAGATAAACAAGGTAAACCTATTCTTTATAAACCATGGAAAAACGATACTAAATCAAAAAATAAATATTGGGTCTACGTTAAAGCTGATACTAAAAAAGGATATAAAAAGATTGGATTCGGTCATAAAGATTACGGACAGTTCAAAGATAAACTGGGAGGATATTCTAAATTAGATCACGGTGACCCTAAAAGAAAGAAAGCATACTATCAACGTCATGGAAAAGCAACTAGTAAAGATACTGCGAAATACTGGTCTCATAAAATATTATGGTAATAACTCTGGCTCTGGTTGAGGTTCTGCAACTGGAACTGGTTTAGGTTTTTTCTTTGTACCCTTCTTTTCTGGTTTCTCTTCGTCTGAATCAGGTTCAGGTGGAGGTTTCCTTTCACAATCAAATATATAACACTTATCAGTACAACCCACTCTCATTCTACAAGCACACCGCGATTTCCATATTATCATTAGCAGACCTCCCACACTACCTAATACTAAGGCTGTCGCACCTGCTAATTGATCTATAGTGAAGTCTTGCAGTCTACCACCATTTATTCCACCATTTATTTCAACAGCGTCACTCTCACTCATTATTTATATTTTTACCAGAGATATTTTTTATATTCCTTAAAATATAAAAGATATGGCTGTGAACCCCTTTACCTCTAGGAGAGACCTTGACAATGTTGACACAAGAGACCCACCTGTAAAACCTATTGAAGAAGTACAAGTCGTATTAGCTGGTCTTGTTAAGGACGTATCAAGTATACGGTCTGATATTGCTGTTATTAAAAATAGACTGTATGAAATAATGAGAGATAGAGAACAAATGAAAAAACATGAACAAGAGAATATAAATAAAGGTTGGGGGTGGGGATTTTATTAGATTATCTTTTTAACAAATTATCAGTAATTTTTAATAATTTTAAGAAAATATTTTTTATATTTCTTAGAATAAATGGAAATATTACCTGTTGTAAAACTAATAGAGCAAGATTTAGAACCACTTGAGGCTGAGATTGAAAGTGACACAGAGGAGTCTACTGCAGAACCAGAGGTAAAAGAAGTCATTGAAGAGATTGTACCTGAGGTAAAGGCTAAGGATACTATACCTGAAGAAGATATCTTTGTTGAAAAGAAGAAGGATAAACCACCACCTAAGGAAAAGAAGAAAAGAGTTATGACTGAAGCACAGAAGGAAACTCTAAGAAAAGGTCGTGAAAAAGCACTAGCAGTACGTAGGGCTAAGGCTGAAGAGAAAAAGAAAATGAAAGAACTAGAAAATAAAGAGAAAGAATTACAGAAGAAAGTTAAGGTTAAAAGAGTTCAAAAATTAGAAGAAGAAGTATCTGATAAACCACAGAATCATGTACATTCAACACTACCCTCAACACTTCAAGCTTTAGACCCAGAATTAATTAGAAAATTACAGCAGGACGCAATAGAAGGATATGATAAAATTAGAAAGGAACGGAAAGCAAAGAAGAAAGAAGACGAAGCACAGAGAAGTAGGGATCAAAGGAATATGAACGTAATCAATAATGCACTTCAACCACCTAAGTCCGCTAAATATGGTGACGCTGGATTCTTTAGTCATTTATTTTAAAGTGTCCCAGAAATTCATGGTGTCCCAGAAAAAACAGGACTGTCCCAGAAAATATATCAAAATAAAGTAAAATTATTCTAATACAAATATCACTCCTCCCTTTTCTATTTTCTAGAAATTATTTTTTCATTTTTGAATATTTTTTAGGACTTTTAGGACACTTTAATATTTACTATATATAATTATTCATTGTTTCTTATGTTTTATGACGGTTAGAGACGTAAAGTAGGTGTCCTGTTTTTGTGTCCTAAAAAATAAAGTGTCCTAAAAAAAGTGGGACACCTGTCCTAAAAGTTCAAATCCCTAAAATTATTTTATTTCTTATATTATAAATGAAAGTTCCTAAAATTATTAATCAACTATGGATAGGTGATAAACCAGCTCCTAGGAATGCTATGAACTCTGTCATGAGAATGAACCCTGAGTACACTTATGTTTTCTGGGACGAGAAGACTATTGCAGACAGATTAAAGATTAAAAAGAAATATCAGATTAAAATTGATTGTATGGAAGAGTTGAATGGTAAAGCTGATATGTATAGATATTTAATTTTAGAACAATATGGAGGTGTATTTATTGACGCTGATATAATAAGTTTAGAACCTTTAGACGATTTCTTGTTGAATGAACCTTTCTTCTGCTGGGAGAATGAAATCGCAAGACCTAACCTATGTGCTACGACTGTTATGGGATTTCCTCCTAATCATAAAATAGTAAAAGGCTGTATTGATTATATAATGAATAACCGTATTACTTCTCCTGCGTGGAGATCAGTCGGCCCAGAATTGTTAACTAAAATGGTTAACTATTACGGTGACAATCCTGAGGTAAAGATATTCCCTTCATATTATTTCTTACCAGACCACCATACAGGATTGAAGTATACAGGTCACGGTAAAGTATATGCTAGTCATGAATGGGGTTCAACATTTAATAGTTATGAAAAATTAAATAATCTAACAATTGCACCACACCATAAACCTCCTAAAGATTCTATTGATATTTTCATTCCTAAATGTAGTGATAAAAAGTTAAAGGAAATAATGAGAGGTATTAAAGATATGAACGGTCATTTCAATATCAATATTAAGTATGATAAAGATTTATCAAAGTATTTAAAGAGTATGAGAAATGTTCGTCAATATGAATTACCATTAGAATTATTAAATGAACATGGAAATCCAGTTAATTTAAATATGGAGTTTATAGAACAAGCTTTAGTCAAAAGATATATTAAGGATACAGACAAGGTATTAGAACTAGGTGCGAGATATGGTTCTGTATCTATTACCGCTAATAAAAAGTTAAAAGATAAAAAGAATCACTATGTAGTCGAACCAGACAAAAGAGTCTGGGAATGTTTAGAGAATAACATGAAAATGAATAAAGCTGATTTTAATATTATTAAAGGAATTATAGGAAATGAGAAATGTGAAGTTGTTGGTGACGGATATGCAACTCATACTATCAAAACTGAAGATAGTGAAACTGAATGTTTTCCATTACCTAATGTAGACTTTAATGTACTGATTGCGGATTGTGAAGGATATCTAGAAACCTTTTACGATCAATTCCCAGAACTGTTTGATAAATTAGAATTGATTATGTTTGAGACAGATAGACCTGAGGCTTGTGATTATGACAAGATTATCAAGGGGTTACTAGACAGAGGATTCAAACAATTAGAAAAGATTCCTGAACCTAATATGCCTAATATGTTCCATTATATATTTTTCAAATCAGATATGGAAATTCATGATACTAGAAATGATATGATTGTTAAGTTTGCAAAAAATATTAATAAACCTAAAATATGTGAACTGGGTGTTTTCAAAGGCGAGTTCCTAGATTTTATAGAACAGAATATAGATTACGGAGCTATAGACGGTGTTGATTTATTTCAGGGAACATTAAGTAGTGGTGACGTAGACGGAAACAATGTAAGCTATTGTGATTTAGAAAATCAATTAATATATCTGAATAATAAATATAAAAATAATAAAAATGTGAATCTCTATAAAGCATATACTAATAACTTTTTATCAGAACAAAAAGACGATATATATGATATAATTTATATAGACGCAGATCATTCATACGAAGGAGTAAAAAGAGATATTGAATTATCATATAAAAAAGTGAAAAACGGCGGATATATTATGGGTCATGATTATGAAATGAATATGGATAAAGCTGAAGAGTATTATCACTTCGGTACAAGACAAGCTGTAGACGAGTTCTGTGTAGAACACAATCAAAAGATTATTGCGAAGGGTATAGACGGTTGTGTAAGTTTTTGTATTCAAGTTAAAAAATAATTTTATATCCTTTATTATAAATGACGTATAAACATGAATTCAATCGTAAGTATGGGTTCAAGAAAGAGGAAGACCATTCACTAAAAGAAATATCAAAAATAACAGGATATCAATTAAAAGGTATTCAGACAATCTATAATAAAGGTATTGGTGCTTTTAAATCAAACCCTAGTTCAGTTAGACCTAATGTTAAATCAAAAGAACGCTGGGCTTATGCTAGGGTCTATGCTTCTTTAAATCCTAAAAGTAAAGCTCATAAAATAGATAAAGTTCATTTAATTAAAAAAAAATCTAAATCTAAATAAATGTCAACATATATCAAAGGTGATATTCATGAAGTTATAAAAACAATTGAAACTGATAGTATTGATTTTATATATACTGATCCTCCTTTTAATTCACAAACTAAAGCTGAATGGGATAGTACTTTGAAATGGGATATATTATTTCCTGAAATGTGGAGAGTATTGAAACCTAATGGAATCATAGCTCTTCATTCTGCAATTCCGTTTACTTATGATTTAATAAAATATCAAAAACCTAAATATAATTATTCATGGAAAAAGAATAATTCAACAGGTTTCTTTTCAGCTAAATATCAGCCCCTAAGAACTATGGAGGAAATATTTATCTATTATAAAAAACGTGGAACTTATAATCCACAAATGATAGGAGAAAAGTTTGTTAAAAAAAGAAATGTAAAATATGGAGGTAAGAATGCATACTGGGGAGATAAAGGTGTGAATAAAGATAATGAATATATTGAAGAAGAAGGTCACAAGGGAAAATATCCTACGACATTTTTAGAATATCCTATAAGAAAAGGTAAAGGTAATGGTATTACAAGAAGCGACGAAATGATAGATTATTTTATAAAAACATATTCACAGGAGCATGACACAATTCTAGATATGACTCACCACAACGAAATAGTGGGTGAAAGGTGTGAGCTATTAAATAGGAACTATATAGGTGTTGATATAAATCCTGTGTTTATTAAAAATAAATAAAATAAAATATAATGTATATAATATAAATAATGAGTAAGAAACTAAAGATTCTAAAAGTTGTTGACCCTCCTCAAGAAAAGGTAAAACCATTACACCCTAACTTACCAGCCCCTCCTTCCTGTGTCCTGTTAGTAATGCCTACGAAATCTGGTAAGTCAACTATAATTTCAAATATGTTATTAAATAAAAACTTTTACGGTCAGGATTATTTTGACTATGTAAAGATTATTAGTAATACAATTAATAACGATCAAACGAGTCGTTTCCTTAAGAAAGCTTTTGATTGTGAAGATCACTATGCGGACAATATGATATATGATCTTGTAAAATCTCAGGACGCTTATGGTGACGATAAACCTTCAGTGTGTTTAGTTCTTGACGATTGTTTAGGTGAAAAAACAACCGCCTTAAATAATATATCCAGTCGCTATAGGCACTCAAACATTCAGCTCCTCATGATATCAACACAATTATTTAGAAAGGTTAGTCCTACGATTCGAGCTAATGCAAATTGGATTTTAATAGGTAGACTACAGAATGAATCGGAACTTGACAAGCTGTCAGAGGAGTATTCTTCAATGTACGGTGGCGATAAGAACTTCAGGGATTTATACAAACAGGCAACAAAAAAGAAATATAATTTCATGACTTTGAACTTAAGTGAGAACCCTGCTGAAGTAATGATTAATTTTGATAAGAAAATATATCCTCTTGAAAGTATGAAGGAGGAAGAGAGTGAAGAAGAAGTTGAAGTAGAACATAATGATTAATTATTTAATTATATTAAATAAAATATTTTAAATATTATAAAATATGGATTTCGTTAGTGCTGATAGAACACGAGACGCTGAGTTCAAACAGGAATTAAAAAGTTATAACTTCGGTGTTGAAGCCCAGAACAGAGATATTACAAAAGATATTTCTGACGATAGAGACAGGGAAAAACAAGCAGAACAAGATATAGACGACGCTGAAACCTTTACCCAGATTAAAGACGCTGTAGGTGGTAGTTCTGCTCTAGCACATGCTACTGCGACTTTTGATTCTATGCAAAAATACAAGGCTACGGCTAATAATATCGGTAAAAAAGTAAATCAAGCAAGACAAGATTTAGGAGAAACTGCTGAACGTCTACAATCTAACAAACCTACAACTGAAACACCAGAAGTAAATGAAAGTGTTGAAGCACCTAGGGGAACAACGGCAGAAGCTTCGGAAGGTGGAGCTGGAGCGGAACTTGAAGGTGAATCAGCAGGATTCTTAGGTAAGGCTGGAGCTAAAGCATTGAAAGGTGTAGGTGGATTGGGAGCTGTAGCTGGATTAGGTATGGCTATTGTATCTGACGAAAATGGTGGGTGGTCTAAGAAGTCTACCGCTGATAAGTTTGGTAATGTATTTCAGATAGGAGGATCAGTAGCAGACTTAGTAGGATTAGGTTTAGAGGCGACTGGAGTAGGTGTTCCACTAGGATTAGCTCTACAGGGATTAGGTACACTAGCAACATTAGGTTCTGGAGTTGAAAGTGAAATTAGTGGAGCAATGAACGTTGACCCACAGAAGAAACAAGCTCAAGACGACGAAAAGAAAGAAGAAGACAAAGAATCCGCAGGATTAGGAACAGAAGCAGTAGGAGTAACCTCAGCTCAAGCTGGAGGATTAGGGGTTGCAAGACAGCAACAATAAAAGAAATTCATGTTCATTATTATTTTTCATAATTTTTTTTTACTCAAAATATTTTATATAATAGTTATTATAAAATATATGAGTGTTTCATTCTGGAAAGCTGAGGGCAACATTCCCATAGAGCAAACTTCAAAATCTATCAGTGTTTTAAATGGTCTTGATTTTCAAGGAGGTCAAGAGTTAAGAATTAAAGTTCCACCCACTACAGCATTTATTAAGCCTGACGAATGCTATATTCAAGGTGACTTTTTAGTTCAGGAGGACGCAAATGCTTCCTATAAGACATGTCTTCAATTAGACGAAACTATTGCTGGTTCTAGTATTATTAAAGATATTTCCATATATACTTCAGCAGAGAAGGGATCAGTACTTTTAGAACAGATTACAAACTACAACGCCATGGTAGGAATTATGCGTGATTATGATACTAATGATAGTGACAAAAACAAACGTGCTTTAACTGAAGGTGCTACTGTATGGAAACCTCAGACCAGAGGTACACTAGGAACTACACGTTCTAGCTGTGCTGATTGCACTGCTACTAATCCATACTTTACCCAGACGAGAAATGCTTCTGGAAATAAAGTAGCTGAGAATCTTGAGTTCACTACTACTAAACTTTGCATACCATTAGAAACAGGTATTTTCCGCTCTTCTAAGGTATGGGCTAATATGCTGACTGGATTGGAAATTGTCATAACCTTAGAGGACGCATTCAAGGTTTTACGTCCACTTGACACTGTCATGAGAAACAGACGACTTAAGTTAAATCCTGAGTTCCATTCTATCAATGGTTCTACCGCACCTGACGATTGGGTTAGTGGTTCAGGTCACCAGACCTTTTATTTAAGACAGACTAACTCTCAATTAACTCCTGAGACCTGTGGTTTTGTGGTGGGTGAGAGTGTAGGATTAGTAGACCCTACAAACTCTTACCATACCACATTCTCAGCCCCAGCTGTTATTGAAGAAATAAATGCTTCTTCAACCGCTAATGGTGGGACTAATGGTGGATTGCTTGAAGTTAAACTGACCGCCAGTGTTGACTTAAACTCAGGTTCAGATATAGCTGGTGGGTGGTTTATGTATTCAGATACTCTACATACAAGGACAACTTCATACGCACCTAATTATAAGTTTTCAAACGTGGAACTTGTAGTACAGGAAGTAGATATGGGAAGTTCATACGTACAAGCTGTAATGAGTGGAATGAAAGAAAATGGTATGATTGTCCATGATATCTTGTCTTGTCAAAATTACAAATATTCTCAGAATAAATCGGACGTTGTGGCAAATATTAGACTTCCTCTAATTAATTCAAGGGCGAAGGCTATTGTATGTCAACCCACGGACGCAACTGTATATCACAGAAAGGATTTAATGAACGGTCACCAGACATACGATATAGGTGGAACTGGTAATGCTGAAGATATGACTTTATTCGCAGTAGATCAAATGAGAGGTATTTCAGACCACCTTACAGATTATCAATTTATTTATGACGGAAGACTCCAGCCGTCGCGACCTGTCCGCTGTGCTAAGACTTCTTCTAAGACTTCTATAGACGCTCAGCAATTAATAGAGACAACGAAAGCTCTGGTACAATCTGATATTTCTGCTAAGAATCTTTCTGAATACAATAGAAACTTTTTAGTTTCTCGTGCATTAGCATTAGGTAAAGGTGTATATGACACACGCAATAAGGATTTCAATCTTCAGGTCAATTATCAGGAAACTACCGCTCCTACTAAAAATCATTTATGGAATAATTTTGTTTTCCATTTAAGGAGAATTATGATTAAGGGTGATAGTGTTGCTATTGAATACTAAAGAAATTCATGATTATGTAAAGTTTTTTTATTTATCTTTTTAAGAATTATTTTATATTTTAAATAGTATAAAATGAGTAACCGCTACCTTGAGATCAAGCCTCAAAATCACAATGCTTCCTTTTCGTATAATGAGGGTCGACCCATTATTAGTTTTCAGATTTCAGAGCAGGAGGCTATGCTCCTTCCTCGCTCTGTCAGATTTGTAGGTCAGTTCAACGCATACACGGACACCGCTAGAACTGTTAGCACCGGTGATAGACTAAGAATGGATAGTCGTCTTGGTGTATGGTCATGTATAGACCAGCTAGTTTTATCTAGTGCAAGAAGTAAACAAACAATCGAACACCTTAGACACGCGAACAGGTTCTATTCTACATTCTTTCCCACCACTTCAGACGAGAAACACCTTATCGGAGCTTATGGTGAGTCAGGTCTTACCCTTCCTTCAACTGAAGGACAAATGAGTTCTGTAGTACAGGAAAGTTCTGCTTCTGGAACTGTTGATAACGCGAATGAGTTCTGTATTCACCTGCCTTCAGGACTCCTAACTGGGACTTCCGCTATAAATCTTTCAGCACAGTCTGGAATTGGTGGGTTGCAAATCGATATACACCTCGCCCCTAGTTCAGCAGTTTTATTTGACAATAATGGAGACGCTAGTGGTGGGAATCTCTTAGGTGCTTTCTATGAACTCTTCAACTGTAAATTAATCTGTGAGGTTCATGAACCAGACCCTAAAGATATGCCTACGACTGGAGGTCAACTGGAATACAATTCTTTCTCTGGATATTATCAGACCATTAACTCTACGAATGCTGATATTAATTTCTCGTTAGGTCTCAGCCGTGTCAATAGTGTATTCATGAATTTTATTCCTAGCTCTCACCTCAACTCTCTCAATCACAACAGCATGGCAACACTAATACCTACTAGAAGTGACGGTGCTATTGCTGACCTATCTCAAGTTGTATTTACTAAGGGTGGAATGAGATATCCTCTTGACTATAATGTTGATACTATTTACAAGAAAACCAGTAAACAGAAGCAGGTTGATCCTCAGGTCATTCGTAACGGTATGAATGCAATTATTCCGTTTAACAAGATTTCGCATACTATTATGTCTCCTGTTAATACAAATAAAGACTGGACTTCTAATGATAATGGTGTCCTAAATGGTGGTCTCAATTATATCCTAGGTATTGCATACGATACGGTAGGCTCTGATACTGCTGGTGGAAACTTTATGAATGAAGCATTTGGAGTACAAATGAATCTAGCTCTCACTGACAATCACCCAGTTTCCGCATTCATTTTCGTCCACGCGAAACAGACTCTCATGTTCAACAACGGACAGATTCAAGTTATGCAGTAATTTCTACACTTATTAAATAATATTTTTTATTTATTTTTTTTATATTTCATTTAGTATAAAATGAGTTATTCTAAAGACGATATTCCTGATTTCCTTCAAGACGTAGGTGGTGAAGAAAGTGATTCTCAACAGCGTATAGATACTGATATTCTTGAACCTGTTATTTTCTCTGATACTTTCCTAAGATTCCAGCTTCAGAATAAAGGTATTCTAAATCCTAAGTCTCGTATTACTTTTTCATTTCAATCGCCTTCTAAAGATTCTTTCCTTCCACTAGGCGTAGGTATTGGTTCTCTTATTCAGAGAGCAACCCTTAAGATTGGTGGTAAGACTATTTGTGAAGTGGACGACTGGTCTCACTACAGCTACTACAAGTCACTTTTCACAGACCAGCAGGTAGTCAAGGATCGCGAACAATATGTAAGCGGTAGAGCTATTTCTAATGCTGTCGTATATGAAGATAATGCAAATACGTCTAAGTTTGTCGGAATGGATTTAGGTCGTGAGTTCACGGTTGCTAATGCTTCAACTGACACTGACATGAAACTGCAAACTTTCCAGAAGTTAAACTCTACTCCAGTTTTCTCCCTTTCCCTTGACGAGCTTATACCTTGCCTCCGCTCTGTAAGTCTACCTTTATTTATGCTTAAAGAGGAGGTTCAGATTGAACTCACATTAGCCTCTACTGTAGGTAAGAGAGCTTGTTTTGAGGCTACACTTGAAGCAGACAAAGATACAGCAATTCAACTCAATCAAGACGACGTGCGTCTCATTGCTGATTACACTTTCCTAGACGGTGAAGCTATGAATAGATATGCAAGTGCTAATAAGGATTTCCAGTACACTTTCCTAGAACCACGTCTCACAAAGACAACTATTTCTTCTGTAGCTGAAGGACAGAACTTAGTGCGTAACGTGGGTGGTGCTGGTAGACGTGTCCCTAAAATGTTCGTAATGGTTACTACTGATAAGAGTGGTTCTTCAGTTAAAGACCATAATCAAATGACTCTATTGAATGATTACAGAGCAGTCGCAACCTATACTGGAAGTGAGGGTTCTGATTTTGAATATGGAAGTCTCACAGCTAATATTAAGAAGAATGACGCATTTATCTTCCCTATTGATCGTTCAAACTCCGCACTTCATTATCATGGAGTTCAGCAGACAGAAGGAGCTGTACCTCACGTGACTCGTGAAATGTATGCTCGTCAGGGTAATTCACTTGCTCCTTCTAAGTTTGAGGGATATACACTTGACGCTGAAAGTGAACTTTCAGGACAGTTCTTCGTCAATGCGTTCCGCTTCCCAGACGGACAGCGTGTAGATAGTCGTGGTCTTGAGATTCACTTTAAGTATTCTGGATTTGCAGTAGACGAACTACCTATGACTCAGCGTGTATACATTGAGTTAGAGAAGCGTATGGTTATTAGAGACGGTGTAGTTGATACTGTATTTGAATAAGTTGAACATGAATTTCTTTTATAATTTATTTTGTCCTGTTTGTCCTAAAAGTCCTAAAAAATATTCCGTGAAAAAGTAAAAATCAAAAACAGAGAATAATGGATTCTATAATCGCCATATTCAAAATATACTTTTACTTCCATTTTATTTTAGGACTTTTAGGACTTTTGTCCGTTTATTTTATTTAAAAAAAAAATCTTATTTAATATATAATGGATAAAGAAAAACTAACAGATATTCTCAAGAAATCTCGCCCTAATGCAAAGGATTCTACCATAAACATGTATAGAGCTAATTTAATGAAATTAATGAAGTTATTTGACACTGAAGATCTAGACTTTCTAGATAAGACGGACGAAGTAGAAGATAAATTAAAAGAACTACATTATACAACACGTAGGAATTATTTGAATGCTGTAGTTGTGTATCTCATGGCGGATAAAGAAGGTGAGGAAGACCTTATCAAAGAATATACTGATATGAGAGATAAATTGAATAAGCAGTATGAAGACGAACAGGCTACAGGTGTTATTAGTGATAAACAAAAGAACAATTTTGTACCTATCGAAGAAGTAAACAAAATGATATCAGAAATGGGTCAAGAAATTAAAGATAAAAAGTTAAAGAAAAAAGAAGATTTAACGGCTAAAGATAAACAATTAATTATGGTGTATACCTTATTTAATATTTATACTAGGTTGCCGTTACGTAATGATCTTGCTGGTATGGAAGTCATAAATAAACGTGCATATAATAAGTTAAGTGATAGTGAAAAGAAAGAAAACAATTATTTAGTAATTAATAAGAATGCCATGTATATGGTATTAAACAAATACAAGACTTCAAGTAAATATCAAGAATTAAATATAGATATACCGAAAGACCTTGAAAGATTGTTAAGACAATATATCAGGATAAACGGTATGGGTGTATTGTTTACTTCTTCAACAGGTAAGCCATTAAGTAGAAATGCATTAACACAATTACTACTTAAGACAACAAAAAAATTCATGGGTAAAAGTATAAGTACTACAATGTTGAGAAAAATATATTTAAGTTCTAAGTATGCTGATATGAAGGAGGAATTAGAAAAAGACAATGCTATTATGGGTCACAGTAAAGAAGTTGCTATGGATACTTACATTAAGAAAGGGCAAGAAGAGAAGGGTGAGTAGAGTAGTCCGCTTCTTGACTTTCTAGGTATTTGTCAAGTGCGTCCTCCTGAGCCTCGTCTATCTTCCAGTCAGTAATAGTATCAAAAATATTTTCAATTCTATAGTAGTGTGAGTACTCGTCAGAGTGGTCGTTCTCCCACTCTTCCTCGTCCCAGCCGTCACACATAGTTTCACCTAAATAGTTTATATCTGCAATACAGTTATTAAACTTTTTCTTGTATAAATCATTTTTCATTTCTTCCCCTCTGATATTGAGAATCAGAGAGAAAATATCATTAGGGAGAACAGGTAGTTCTTTTTCCTGTTCCTCCTCATATTTATTCTGTCCGCATTCCTTACAGCAGTTATAGTAGCCGTAGTCGTTATTCTGGAATACAGTATATTCGCAACCGCAGGTAAAACATTCAACGGTTTCCATTTCAAAGTTCATTTTATTCTCTATACTTAATTATATATTTTAATCTTTAAGTAATGATAGAAATTAATATTTCCGCGTTTTAAAGTCAAAAATAAAAAATCTTAAGTTATTATATAATATGTGGAACTTAGTTGAAGATTTAGTCTATGGAAAGATTCGTGAGAAATATGTTGTTAAGTACTTGAATGAAAATATATATTTTGATAATGAATTGAAATTATATCAAAATGAAAAAAAACAAGTTGATTTTAGAAATAATGAAATTATAGGTGAGCTTAAAAGTAGAACCTGTAAACATGATACTTACGACGAAACCTTTTTCGGATATAATAAAATTGAATATTTAAAAACTTTAAAGGAAGACGATAGGGTATGGAAGTTTTACTTTTTCTTTACTGACGGATTGTATGTATGGACTTATAATGAAGATCAATATGTAGTGAGAGATTACGACCACAGAGAAAGGGGATCAGTCAAACAGGTATACGTGCATAAGAAATATCTAGAATGTTTAAGTCGTAAGATTGTCAATCAAAACATACAGTAAAAGTTCCGTCCTTAATTACTAGTCCATAATATCTTTTTACCTTATGCTTCTTTTTTAATTCTAATTCTTTTTTGATTCTATTTGAAATGATAGGTTCTATCTTTTCTTTTAGCTTAGGGTCTTTATTAAATAATTTAATTGCTCTACGTACGGAAGGTATATCTCCATATTTCGCAATATCTTTCATTTGCATTTCTATTTCCACATAATCATGAAAAATAGACATATCAACATTATATCCATTATTACAATAAACAATTACTTCTTTACAAAACCTCATTAATTTATTTTTATTTTTAACAGATAAAGACTTGTGTGGATTCTTATTCATAAGATATTGTTTTAATTCTTCTATATTCGATATGTTGAATATTTCAGTTTCAGGAGGTAAAGTTTCAATATCACATAACTCACTCCACAGTTTCATGGACAAGGTTGCTTTATCCATAGTTGCAAAATTGGGAATATCTATATTATAGGCTCGTATGACTTCAATCATATCACCTTTAGAAAAAGTTTTATTAATCATTTATATTATAATAAAATATTTTAATTAATATAAATAGACTTAATGTTGACGGCAGAGGAATTAGTAAAATTAATTAAAGCTCACAACAAGTTATCTCAGATAAGAATCCCTGCAAAAGCTAGAGGTGACGTTAATGCTTTGATAAAGTTAGTTGAAGATAAAAAGTATAAAGTTAATCATGCTAAGAAAAGAATAGAACCTCAACAGCAGAGAGGAAAGATTATAGACCTTAAGAAAGCTGAGGAGGTATTACCTAAACCTAAAACTGAATTACAAAAACAGAAAGCTCAGGAGCGTAAAGAAATGAAGGAACAAGAAAAGAAGAAAGAGTTACGTCAGGCTAAGAAGGAGGCTGTTGAAAAAGCTATGAAGGGTAAGAAGAAGTCTGAACCTAAGAAACCTGCTCCTAAGAAAACCACTGCTGTTAGTACAGGAACACAGACAGGTAGACCTAAGGTTGATCCTAAGAAAATCAAAGTTATAGAACCTAAAAAGAAATTAAAATCTACAAGTGCGGATAAATTACTTAAAAATAAAAATGTTAATAATAATAAAAAGAACATGAATACGAAGAATAATAATCCCCTATTTGTTGTTGGAAAGAAATA
>Ga0181401_1000186_pt1 | contig 25444 bp, 20 predicted proteins | sample 24SPOviralmetaG_FD_130130 | JGI IMG/M metagenome (GOLD analysis project Ga0181401, IMG submission 130130) | Marine viral communities from the oligotrophic San Pedro Time Series (SPOT) site, San Pedro Channel, CA, USA - 24 SPOT_SRF_2011-07-20 | ecosystem: Environmental > Aquatic > Marine > Strait...
TTTTATTGTATATTTAAGTTATTTTACAAAATGGCGGAAATTTATGATAAAATATCTTTTAGATTTTATTTTAAGGAAAAACATTTTTCTTAAAAAAATTCATAAAGTATTTAAAAAAAAATCAAACAAAATCAAAAATATAAATCTCACAATTTATCAAAAATTCTATATCCATAAATTTATGAAATTGTTTTTTAACTTCTTTATAATTTTCATCAAAAATTATAAAATAAATATAATCCATTATATCATCACATATTTTATATTTTTTTTGTAATGAAATCATTTATTTATATTTTAAAATAAAATATATATAATAATAAAATGAATAAAACTATTATAGTTGAACTTAACCAACAAGAAGCAATAAAGAATTTTTTAATAGATTATAGTGATTTAGAAACTGATGAAATGGAAAACAATATCACAAATGCTAAATGGACTACTAAAATAAATCCTATACATCTAGAGGTAGGTGATGTTATACAAATTGATAATGCTTCTATATCTACTACGGGTTTAAATCAAGATACTATAGAAATTATTGGTAGTGCTACTAATAATACTAATTTAACAGATAATAAAATACAAGTAGAAAATGCTTATTATGTGAATAATAATTTTAATAATAATATTATGCTTCCAAAAGGACTAGCATATTTAAAAAATTATGCTCCAAATTATACTACACAAAATTTTAGAAATTGTGATTATATAAATGGTTATAATAAATACTTTACACCTAGAAGAGATGCTGCTACTGGATTAAATGGTATTCAAAGTGTTTTTTATAGCGATTATGGAGCACCGAATTTAGAAGATTTTGATAATTGGTATAAAAATAGTGCTGTTAGTTCAAATATTATAAACGGACATAAACTATCAACAATATCAACAGAAATTAATACTAATAATACCACTACTGGTAATTTATTACATTATAGACCATCACCCGATAGATTATATTTAGGTCAAGATAATTTTATGGGTTTCTATAATCACGGATATTCCAGTTATAGAGGAATGAGTTTAGGAACTGATTATAGTAATATTTTTGAAACAAAAAAAACTACAACTGATATAGAAATTGAAAAAGGATTTTTAAATCCACTAGTTCTAGGTGAAGATATTACTAATCAATTTCTATCACCACAACAAAACCAAAGTGATTTTGTTAAACCTAGATTATTAAATTATAATTTAAATCAATCAATATCATCAACGGGGACATACGAGGGATATTTTGAAGAAAGTAAAAAAATACAAATTACATCACCTATCAATAAAGTTTCTTCTACTACATTTGGAAAAGTATTATACGATAATCAAGATGGAAAAACAAATTTTTCTTTTTTAAATTTTCAAACATCTTTAACTGGAATACCTAATATAACAAAACCAAATACAGCAAAATATTTTTGGAATAATATTTTAGTTGGAGATATTAATAGAGCAACTGCTATAACTGAATTATATTCTAATCTTTATAAAAGTAAAAATATACAAACATTAACAACAAATTTAGAAAATTGTAGTTTCTATAGCGGTGATACATCACCCGATAAAAATTATGGTGATTTAACACCCCTTATAACAGCTGACCCGAATTATCCTCAATCACTACCTTTCAATTTGAGCGAAAATATGGTAATTTTAAAAGACCTAACATCATTTACTAGAACATTAACACAAGAAGAAATAAATAAAAATACAAGTAATTTTTTATATAGAAGTAAGGGGTATAGTGATTTTGAAAAAATAGGAACTAATAATTTACCAAAAAAACCCGATACTAATTTTAGAGTATTAGATTTACAACCTAATAGAGTTATAGTTTCTAATATGATATGTAATAAAGAAAATATTTTAAAACTAAAAAGAATACAAAAACTATTAGAAAAACCAACAAAAGATAATATTAAAATTAATTTTAATAATCAAACATTTAAAGACCAATTATGTTTAAGTTTAGAATTAGGAAGATTAGATGACGAACATACTACATCTGTATATAATATAAAAAATTATTATGATGCTACAAAAACTCCTATAACATTAGAAAATATAGATAATGGAATAATTATGCCTACGTGTCTGCCGTGTCCTAAAGTTATTGCTGATAGAGTTTCTATCACAACTACTCCTAATCCATATTCTTATTATGATTTAAATTTTCAATTTCCAACTTTACCCTTACTAGCGGGTTTATTTGCTGATGAAGACCAAATTTATAATAGAGTAGAAATAGCAGACCCTTCTGTTGCTACTGATAAACAAAAAAATTATACTTATGTAGATGAAATGAGGTCTAATAATATGTATGAAATGGATTTTTATAGTAGATATAATACAAATAGAACTCCACAAAGTGGAAATCTTACATTACCAGTTGATAATGTTGATGGAGATGTAGCAGAATTTTCATTTACAGATGATAATGGAGAGTATTTTAATGATGATTTTATAAAAGAAAATGATTTAGGTATAGTTGCGGTTTATGGAAAATTAAGAGAAAGTGGTGTAGAAACTTTAGAATTTGGGAGGTCTGCTCAACAAGGAAATAATGATTTTAGTGTTTATAGTGTAGATATTGATAATGGGTATTCTGTTAATTCAAATAATTTTATTAATTTTGGTAATTCTACAAATTTTCAAGATATACAAGATAATTCAGTTTCAAGTGGAACTGGAGGCACTTTAAATAATACATTATATATTACACAAAATAGTAGTAATCTATATAGTGAAAGTTTTAACCAAATTGCTATATCAAATAATAATAGTATTGCTTTAGAATATGATGCTAAAAGAAAAATTATTCCATCTAGTTATGAAATGCTACAACAAGCATTTTATCCTCAAGGAACACCAGTTCAAACCACAGACACTTCTATAATAGGGGCGGGTGCTGGAAGTTTTCAAGCAACTATAACTCTTAATGCTACACCATTAACAAATGTAAATGGAGCGTTTAATAATATACAAGATAGTTGGTCGCAAGCATTTTTTAGTGCTGATAATACAAGTGATAAAGTTATGACTTTTGAGATGAAATACGAACAAGCATTTAATAAAATGTTATTTTGGAAATTACCAACGATAGATGGAACTGGATTTAATGAAAGTCCTAAATTTATTACCATAAGTGCTAGTAATGATGGTAGTAATTATATAAACTTATTTACTAATGTAGGAACTACTGGTTTTACTTATAGTGATTATCCCGATAATACTTCAAAATTAGGACAACCAGCATCAAGTAATCTAAATGATGCTAAAGTATTTGATTTACAAAATACTACAAAATATAAATATTATAGAATTGTAGTTCCAGAAGTGATTGCTCGTAATCCAGCAACTGCTGGGTTCGTTTTCGCAGCAAGTGAAATTTCATTTACAATTCCTAAACAATACGAAACCCTTTTAGGTGCTGGAGTGAGTGATACTCAATTTTTAGCAAATTATAGCGGTTCATCAATAACACCTACTAGTTTATTTGCTAATTCTACCCTAGATAGAGGATTTGATAATACACTAGGTAATTTTGATAAATCTTTATGTTTAAAAAATGGTAATTCAAATGCTACATTATTAGTAGATTTTGGAAGTGGTAATCAAAAGAAAATAGAAATGGTTAAGATATGGGCGAGGAGTGATGCCCGAAACGAGATGGTAAAAGAAATGACTATAGAAGGTTCTAATGATAATACAAGTTATACTACTATATATACTAAAACTTTTGATACTGGTGTTGCTCCAAATTTTATAGGAACTGACTATCCTATTACAAGTGGAGTAGTAAATCAACCAGCATCATCTCATCTAGATTTAGCTAATACTATTTATATGAATAATAACGCTAATTTATTTAGATATTATAAATTATCATTTATAAAAAATTCATCAAATACTATAGGAGCATTTTTAACGGCGGAAATAGGTTTATATCAAGAAATAACACCCGATAATAATAAAATATCACGATTTCCTACTAGAACCATTTTTCAAGCAAAAGATGAAAATAATAATTGGATTACATTAAGTGATAAATCTATTACTGCTCCATCACCATATGGTTTTGTAAGTCCAAGCACTTACCCCGATAATCCTCCTTTAACTTCAACAAGTCCTTATAAAGAAAATTTTAATCCACAATTAAATCCATATCAATTCTTTAGATGGATTTTTCCAAGTGTTAATACTATAAATAATATAGCAATTGGTGAATTAGTTCTAAAAAGAATGAATAATAGTGTAGTAGCAATTGGAAATAATAGTCCTTCATTTGTAAATAATAATTTAATTTATCAATTAGTTAAAATTACTACTTTAGAAGGTGTTGAATATCATACTCCAGTAGTAGGTAGTTTTGTAAATTTACACCCTAATACAACAAATAATTTTATACAAGATGGAAAATTGAATACCTTTTTTGATTTAACTTTTAATACTACAAATGTATATGATACAACTAATAATAAATTATTATTAGAAGATGAGGATAGAGTATTAGATATAACTTATGATTTTGGTTCTAAAATATCACTTACTAATATAGGTATATGGAATATAAATTCTAATGATATAAATTTAAGAAACTTAAGTCCTAAAACAATAAAAATAATGTATTCTAGTGGTGAAGATGCTGATGAAGATTATAAAGAACTATATTCAAAGAGAGTTATACAAACATCAACACCATCACAACCTTCTAGTGATGATGTTTTTGAAACATCTCCTTATTTTGATGAATTAAGTGATAGTTTTGTAGAATTTAGATATTTAAGAATAAGTATATATGGTAATTATTTAGCAAATAATACAAGTAATAGAATTATGATAGGTGATTTATTAATAAGTAAATATGATAGTAATAATGTTAAAAAAAATAATGTTCCATTTATAGGTTTTAATTGTATGGAACAAATTACAAAACCTTATCAAATACCAAAACCAGCAGTGGGGGAATTTTTTGGTATAAGTCCAAGTTTTCAAAATAATTCTTTTTCATTTTCAGCATCATTTGAGAATGAAATAACTTATAATAATAATGAAGGTGTAGGAGATATTACCATCACTACGGGAGGAAGTGGATATACAACATTACCTACTATCACCTTTACTGGTGGTGGATTGACTAATAATAATAATCAAGCAACGGGTGTAGCAGTTATTAGTGGTGGAAGTTTAGTAGGAATAAATATAACCAGTGCTGGTATAGGATATATTACAGCACCTACCATTTCTATAAGTGGTGGTGGTGGTTCAAACGCTCAAGCAACAGCATTTTTAAGAAGTTTAAGAAATAGTTATAATGAAAGTAATTCTATATATCCATATTTTAATATTGGGGCAAATGATTTTACATTTTCATTTGAAAATTCTAAAATGTTTATGAGTAATCTACATACAGAAATGAAAAACGGACAAAGTTCTAATAATATGTTAAGGTATTTTGAAGGAATACAATTTTATAATGATAGTGCTGAAGAAATTATAGCACCCGATAGTGATGCTGCTACTTCTGTTGTAAAATTAAATAGAAGACGATATGAAGTCAATTCTCAAAGAGGAGGATTTACCGAAGGAGTTCCAAAAAAAATAGTAGCAAATCAAGTATTTCCAATATCAAATAAAGCGATGAGTTCTAAAGGATTAAGTGATAGTATAAGTGGAATAGGTATTACAGATATTAAAATAGGTGCTAAAGATGGAAGTTATATAAGTATTAATAATTTTAATGATTATAATTATAAAGGAACATTACTAGATAAATTAGGAATGAGTAATATCCAACAATTACTACCTCCTTATGGTAAGCAGAATAATTTTTTTAATCGTAATAATCATTCTAAATTTTTAAATAATGATAATAAAGCATTAAGTATATATAATAATTGTGTTAAACCATTTACTACCAATTCTTATTTAACCCCTTCATTTAATCAAAGCGTTAATGTTAATAATTTAGGTTTTGGTATGGAAAGTTTAGATGGTAATAATTCATTAGAAAAAGAAATACCCCAAGTAAGCGACAAATTGATATTTCAAAATTTACCTCAAAAATTCGCTTATAGTCATCTCCTAGTTTATAGTAATATAATACCTAAATATAACTGGATTGGTGGTAGTCAAATTAATAGATTGCCGTGTATAGGTAGTATTAATAGGTCTTATCAAATGAACGATTTTCTATTTTTAAATCAAAATAATCCTAGTTATGAAGTAGATTTACCATATACATTAAGTGATATTTTAATAGATATTAGAATGCCTAATGGATTACCAGCACCTCTATCAAGTGGTTCTAGTGTTAATTTAAGAATAACAAAGACCAAGCCAATACCATTAATGAAAAATGAAGATAATTAATTTATAATACTTTTCTGTTTCTTAACTATTTTAATTTCTCTTAAAACACTACCATCATCATTTTCAATTTTTTCTAATTGAATATCACAATCACAGCATTTACAAATTCTACATTTAGAATTACATTTTAATTTCAATCCTAATAAAAAAGTTCCTATAAAAATAATAATATAATAATATTCCATTTATTTTAATTGAGATATTTAGTATTAATAATTAAATTTTTTAGTATTAAATTATTTTTATAAGGTATTTAACTAAAAATATTTTTTTGCGTAATTATTTAAAATAAATTTTTTTCTTATTATATATAAAGATATAATGATTATTAGAAATGTATTAGCAGAGGATATTTTAGAAATTGAATATTTTAAACTATTATCAAAATTCCAACATTATATATTAGAATGTATGAAAAATGGAATATTTATAGATAGAAATGAAGCAAATAAAAATATATTTGTTAAAAAAAGTGGTTCTAAAAAATGTGGAAAACAAGGATTAATAGAATGTTATAATTATATTTTAAACAAATATTTTATAGAAAAAGAAAGAATAGATTTAGAAAAAAATTTAAAAAGATATAATATTCCTAGAAATAAATTAGTATATGATTTATCTACTAAAAATTTAGAAATGATAGGTTGTGAATATAGTAAAAATTGTTTTAAATATTATAATGGTGCTGGATATACTTTAAAATTAGATAAAAATATACCCCTATACTATAATAATCCTAAACAACAAAATATTTATAAAAAATTATATGATTTAGATAATATTGTAAATAATCTTAATAGTGAATGTAGAAATTATTATGATAGTTCTTTAAAAAGTATTAAATTTAATGATGATTTATTAGATAGTAAATTAGAACAATTAAAAGATTTTCTAAATTTTTTAAAATTAGATATAAAAGAAAAATCATATTTGTTAGGTAGAATTCTAACTGAAGATGAAGAATTAAAAAATGATAGTATATTTTTAGATTATGATTAATTATTTTTTAAAATTTATATTTTTTGCTAAATCTTTATCAAAATCTAACTTACCACTTATGCTCTTAAAATAAAAAGCATATAACCTAGCAATACCCCACTGGGTAGGTGATACTACTGAACTTCTACTACCAGCAGAAGCAAAAGCACCCTTTCCTCTTTTTATTACTTCTTTTTGAACCGATAATGGTATTCCAGTTTTACTAGAAAATTCTTGACTAGGGACTTTAACATTATCACCAAATTTATTTTTAAATCTTGTAGTGTATGATGATTTTTTAGTTTGTTTTACACTAGGTCTTTTACTTGCTAATTTATATGCTTCTTTTTTCTTACCTTCATCTAGTAATTTTTTAGTTTGTTTTATATTCTTTTTCTTTTTTTCTTTTTCCTTTTGACTTAAACCTTTATAATATTTTTGAGGCATTTATTTATATTAATATTTTATTTTATAGCATCTTTATAAAATTTTTGTAATGCGTCATTAAATATTCTATTTAAAAATGTATTTATACCCTTTTGATATAAAATACTTTCTACATTACTTTTACCTACATCGTCATATAATTTTTTCATTACATCATAAGTATAACCTCTAATAAATTTTCTAAAGAATGGTGCTGGATTATCTTTGTATTTTTCTATTATTTTATTACCTAATTCATTTGGTTTTAATTTAGGATTAGATAATCTAAAATCCATTTGTAAATAAGACCACATACAACAAAAACCGCCCGGGTCTTTAATTAAATTATTACCCATTCTTACTATTTGTTTCCTTTGTTCTTCAGTTCCGTCAAAACTTTGAAGACCCTTTTTTTGATTTAAACCATCTAATCTAACTTCTTGATATTTAGTAAATGATTTAGGTATTTTAGGACAACTTTCTAAACTTGGTGAAAATTTCATTTCAACTCCATTATCATTAAAATATTTTACAAGAGATTTTATTTTATTATCTAATGTAGTATTTTCTACACCACCAGTTCCTATTCCGTGAGGTTCATATCTTTCTATTTGTTTAAGTTTATGATTAAATATCAGCATATTTTGATGTCTAGGTAATGATAATGGAACTGCTAATAATTTATTATTTTTAACACATTCATTATATTTATTTAATAATCTTTGTTTTATTTCATCTTTAGTAAGCATATCGGGTGATACTCCTAATTCTTTTCCAAACACAAATAAATTACTACCATCTTTATTTACAAATTCTAATTTTTTTCCTCTTTTTGATACTAATATATCAATAACACAATCGTTTTTATGTCTTGCTAAAATATGTAAATATATAAAACTTGATAAACCAGCATAGCATATAAAAGAAACTGGTTCATCTTGAGAAAATTTTAATAAAGTATCTGCTATTTGTTTTAAATCTTTTTCATCTTGTTTAGTTTCGGGTTTAGGTTCTTTTGGTTTAGGTTTAGGTTTAGGTTTAGGTTCTTTTGGTTTTTTTTCTTTTGGTTTTTCATCACTTTTAAATGAAGTTTTTTTAACTTTAAATTTTTTTTTATCAGCATCATAATCTAAATGTTTTATTAAATCATCAATTAATTCTTTTTTCTTTTGGGTTAATTTAATTTTAAACAAATGATTATTTTGTCTAATAATATTTTTTATTTGACTAACATTTAATTTTTCTAAATGTTCTCTCATTTTATATTATTATAATATAATATTTTATTTAATTAAATGATTATAGAAATAAATAAATTGATATATATTATTACTAAATACAATAACATAAGTGATAATTATTTTAAAATTTTAACAAATCAAATAAAAAACTTATTAAAATATATATGTAATAATGATGATTTTTTTAATGATGATAAGATTGATATTGATATATTTAATGATGTAGAAGATGTATATGGTATATTAATTTTACATTATAAACCAACTTCTATAAGAAATATGATAGGATTAATTATAAGAATTTTAGAAATTAATGAATTAAAATATTTAGAAAAAATAAATGAATATAAAGAAATTTTTAATACCTTAAATAAATATTACAAAACTACCAGAGGTAATGAACGCTCCAATAATTAGCAGTATTTTTATCTTTCCAAGTTAATTTACCTTCTTTATTTTTTATACCTTTTGCTCTGGCTAGATATGATTTTCTTCTTACTGGGTCTAAATGATTTTTACTAGAATAAAGACCACCTTTATCTTTATATTGTTCCATATTACTATCACCGAAATTTATTAATCTTTTTTTTCCATTTTTCATAACATATACAGAATATTTTTTACCTTTTGATTTTGATTTAAATGGTTTATATAATTGTTTATTTTCCATTTATTATATAAAATAAAAAAAATAATATAATATTAAATATGGTTAATAGAGATTGTGATGATAGTATTTATAGATATAAAGTAGTATGGTATAATGAATTACGAAAAGTTATTAATAGAGAATTTTTTTGTAATATGACCGAAGTGTGTAATAAACTAGAAATAAAAAAACCTACATTAGTTCATTTATTAAAAGATACAGCACATAAAGATAAATGGAAAAATATAAAGATTGAAAGGGTTTATATTCCTAGAAAAGTTGTATCATATTATACCTATTCCTATAATGAAAATGATATAAATTCTAGTGATAGTGATAGTGATTAAAATTTTAATATAATATCACCTTTTTTTATTTTAACTTTATCATTAGATTTTATTTTTTGTTTCTTATATCGTGATAAAAATTTTTTCATATTTTCATTTTCTACATCATATTCACCCTTCTTAAATTTATAATAACTTTTAGAATATTCTACTAATTTTTCTCTGTTATGAAGATAATAACATCTTCTATATTCTTTTAAATCTAGTTCATTCTCCATTTATATAATAGAACTTTTTTTTAAATTTATATCATTATTATTTCTATTATCTTTAATATTTTCAAAATATTTTTTTATACTTTCCTTTCTATCTTGTTCTTTCTTTTTTTCCTTTATACATTTATACCAATAATCAAATGATAAATCTATTATATCAGTCATTATTTTATATTTAATAAATAAAATAATTTTTAAAAATAAATAAAAAATTTATTAAAATAATTTTGGTATTGTTCTCAATTGACTTTTTTGTTTTTCCAATTGATTTTAAAAATATAAGTATTTATATGTAAAAAAAATTTTAATACTAAAAACCTAAAAATCAATACCAAATTTATCCAATTAAGAAGATACTATAATTTCACCATTCTGTAAAATAGCATCTCTTTCATATTCAGTAAAAAATCTAATAGTTCTTTTTTCAAAATCATTAGTAGAAAATACACTATCACGCTCATAACGGACATTAGTATTTGATATTAATGTGCCTTGACCCGCTGGAGCACCATTTTCATCAGTTGCTAATGATTTTCTTAATTGAAGACCCGTGTAATGTTTTGTCCCCGATAATACAACTGGAGAATGACCTTCAAATAAACAAGTATTATCTAATAATGGATTTTGTCCGCCATCTTTATTTGTTAAGAAATCATTTTCACAATCATTAGAATAAATTACACTAGGACAACTCATAGAATAAGTTAAAATATTTTGAAGTTCATTCCTTTTAAGAGATGTATTTTCTAATCTTCTACTATATACTACACTATCATTATATCTAAAATTAATCTTACTAGGGTGCGTAGGACAATTACCCGCATAATGCCCTAGTAATGGATTAGTTTTTGGTTGTAATGAAACACTAGCAGCAGCACCAGTTCCACCGCCACCATTAATCACAATAGTAGGAGATGATGTATATCCAGTTCCTTTAGCATCAATAGTAATTTTTTCAATTTGACCTCCACCAGCAACTACTGAAATAGTTCCAGTAGCACCAGTTCCACCACCACCAGTGATGGTGATTGTAGGGGCAGTTAAATATCCATTACCAGCATTACTTAATACTAGTCCATTAACAGCACCAGCATTAATTGTAGCAGTTATTACTGCTTGAACGGGATTATTACCAGTAGGAGCACTAACAGATACAGATGGAACAGAAGAATAACCCGAACCTCCAGCTGAAACTACTGGATTTTCTAGAGCAGCACCTTTAACATCAGTATTTAATACAATAGAAATTACTGCTCCTTTACCATTTCCTCCAGAAATTCCTAATGTAGGAACAGAAGTATAACCCGAACCTTGATTAGTCATAGTAATAGATGATACTTCTTGAGTATCTTTTTGTTCGTGAATTAATACATTTCTACATACTAATCCAGCAGACATAATCTCTCTCACATCGTGTTGGTCTTCTGTTAATCCAGTAGTAAGTAATGCTCCATCTTTACCAGTTATATTTGTAGTAGTTGTTTTTAAATCACCATATCTAAAAGATATTCCACTACCATATATATCATTTCTAGTATTTTCCATATATTCATCGTCATACATAATATAATCGGTATGTAGTGCTAAAGTATTTAAATCATAAAAGGTAGAAGTATCTACTGGAGGTGTTCCATTAAAACAGCAAACCTTACCAATCTCACTTACTCCTTGTTGGGTAAATTCAACTTCTACTGATATAGGAATTTCTAAATATTGAAGAGGAATTAAAACTGAACGAAGCATAGGGAAAAGAGTTTCTAAAGATATAGACCATTCGGGAGTTTCTAATGGATTTTTTTTAAGTTTATATTGGTCTGCTACTTTACCACTTGTAGAACTAGTATAAATTCCAGCACCGCAATCAACAGCATATTTTCCATCAGTTGCGGGACTACAACCGATTAAATCAACACTACCCGATAAAACCATATCCATATTCTTTTTTTCTTCTGCTGTATGAACTGAATTTCTAATAGAATTATAATAATTGAATGATTGACTTTCTGCTAATACTCGTGTTCCGCATAAAATTCTACATCTGTCTATAGCAGCAGCACACCCTAGATTTAATGGTAAAAAGGCAGCATTATTATCACTAGTGGTTTGGTCGTTAATACCAATAGAAAAAACTAATCTTGATTTAGGGGATAATAGACCTTGTTTTCTAAATACAAAAGTTGCTTTTTGCTGGGAACTGGTTTCCGCAGATAAAATGCTAGTAAATATTTTAATATCTGTGGGATTGTTAGTAGGGACTGGTTTCAGCATATTAGGAAGATTATTCATTTTATATTTTAATATATAATAATATAAAAAAAAAAAAATTAAATTAAATAATTAAAAATAAGATTTTTAAGACATAACAGAAATAGCACCATTATTATACATTAGAGTATTTTTACTTCTTACAAAGGTTGTAATACTATTAGGAGAATTACCATTTAAACTGCTTTCAGTCCTCAATCCATAAGTATTATTTCCACTAAAATCTCTACCTTGATTACTAATATTATCAAAATTTACACCTAAAACTACTAATGGATTACTTTGAGTTTCTACTGAAACTGCTGTATTTAAACTTGATACTTCATCACCATTAATATTAGTTTTCGTTAATAATCCATTTTGAGTTGCTGGAGATATTAAAGTTCTAGTAGAACTTTCTACATCTAATGCTTGTTTTGAAGTTTCAATTAATACGGGTCTTGGTGTATTTTCTTTTGAAGAAGTATCAACATCGTTAAAATGGTCTAATGGAGATAGTTCCCCATTACGAATGAAAGATACACGAGATAAAATAGCATCATCAGTATATACACCATTTACAGCATTTTTTAGATTACCAGTTGAAAAAGAATTTACGGACACATTATTTAAATGACTTGTTGGAACAAAAGTAGAAAATATTGATAGTGCCGATTTAACGCCTAGATTTAAATTTAACTGGTCATCACTAGAATTAATGACTGAATAGATGTAAGAATAACTAGCATAATTCATTTCTCCCGCATCATTTTTATTAAGTTCTTCTGTAATCTCACTTGTGAATTCTAAAGTATCGTAAGTAATAAAAACGTCGTTTATACTATAAAATATATCAGTAGCATTTGCTTCATTTGATTTAAATACCATCATATCATTTTGTAATTGAATAGTGAGATTAAGACCATTAACACCTGCTCTTCCCATTAAAATAATACCATCTTCTGCACCTTCTAATAATCCGCATTTCAAAGGAATAGAATAAAAATTTTCACAATTTACCATATTACCACTAATATTAGTTCTAGAAGCACACGCTGTATTTTCTCCTTGAGTTCTACCATCTAAATCGCTTTGTGAATTATGAAAACTATTTGTAGTTGAGGTTAATCTTCCGTATGCTCTAATATTTTCTAATGTAGAGTTAGTAGTTCCAGAAGACCACGTTAGAGTATCAATAATAGAATTTACACCATTTCTTTCATCTAAAAGACCTTGAAATTCAGCTCCACCCTTATTAGTATTATTATTTACTAATACTGGTGTTTGAAAAGTGCTAGTAGGTTGATTACATCTTAATTTGAAATTCATCTTTAATGTATTTGTAAGTAATGCTTGAGGTGATGCTGGAAGCATAAAGTTTATTAAAGATGAACCTTCTTTAAAAGAATATGAACCCGCTAGAGGTTGATTGATAGGAACAATATGATTTTTTCTAGTTCTTACTACATTTTCCATTAAATCCATTTTATTTTATATTATATAATATATTTTTTTTAATAAATTAAATAATTTAAATAAAAATAATTTTTTAAGTATTTATATGATAATTTTTTTTTAATACTAAAAACTTTATAATTTAATTGGAAAAGTTAGTATTAATCTACTACCATCATATCTGTATCTCTAATAACTAATGTTCTTTGAGAACAAATGAAACATAAAAATACTTTTTGTAAAGTTGCTTTTGAACCATACATAACACGTAATGCTAAATCACTACCAGTAATATTAGAGGTATGACCGAATTCACTTACAGCACGTCCAATAACAAAATTTTTCTGTGGATTTTGTAAATTACGCACCATAATAGAACTATTAATCAAACTTTTTCTTGTTTCTTGGAGTGCGAGTTGATTAATTTTTGGAGGAGTTAATGATAATTTTCTTAAATCGCATCGCTGGTCGGGTATATTTTGATTTCCAATTAAAAATTGATACTCTTCAGCGTGGTCTGTAGAATTTGCTACTAAATTATGTGAATTATATACATCATTATTTTTTAAAGGCATAACATTAATAGCATAACACCTTTTACCCTCATTTCCAACATTTATATTAGCAGTTAATAGACCATTAACACCTTGAATATTAACACGCTTCAACACAGAGTGCTTAAAATTAAACTTATATCCTCCATCACTTCTCATCTTTTTTTCCATATTAGAAATATAACTTTTTGGGGGTATGATGAGTTCAACAGACATTTTAACATCACTTAAAGTCCAACTAATTTTTTTACTTGCTTGAGATATTGCCTTTTTAAGAGCATCTGTGGTATTAGGAACATTAGCACCAGTAGAATAACCAGTCCATCTATCGCTTGATTTTACAAATAATTTAGTAGTATCAGCAGTAAGGTCTGCTGTTAAATCTGTATTAGCAGCATTAAAACCATTAATAGTAAGAGCAACATTACCACCATCAACGCCTACAGAAACAACAACTCCTACAGCAAAAGCATTCGCTTCTGTAGTATCAGTAGCATAAACTTTATCACCTATTTCAAAAACATTTGTATTAGGATTACCAACAGAACCTTTAACTTTAACTACAACATTTGTAGCAGTAGAAGGGTTATTAAAAGCACCTTTTACTTTTGTAGTTTGAACTTCTACAGCATTTTCAAAATCTGCTGGTGTAGTTTGGACTGATTTCATAGTATTATTTGTTTGTAAAATTACATTCAACCCACCCATAGCATTAACGGGCACAATTTGTTTATCAAAAACACCACTATATATAGGTTGATTTATTTGAATTGTTTTAGCAACTGGAACATCTACAATACCTTCTGTAGGTGTTTTTTTGCTTTCCCAAAATAGAATATTTCTATTATTAGTAGTTTTTACTAATCCTTGATTTAAGCATCTATTATGAATTTCACCATCATTTTCACTATAACTCCAACCCATAGCAACTAATGAAGATTGTTCGTCAGTTTCACTTAAAATATTAAGACCATCTGCGGTAATAAGTCGTTGATGCCTCCAAAAAGCATTTACACCACAATCACTACTAGGGTGTGGTTGTCCTCTACCATCAAATTTACATTTATAACGAAGTTTAACATCGGGATTAACAAATCCTAAAGAAGGTAGTAGATTTATTTGGACTTGACTAATACCATCACCATTTGGTTTTATATCTTGTCGTGATAATGGAAAAACTTCAACAGATTTAGAAGGAACGAATACATCATCAGTATTTACTTGATAAGACATTTTTATAATATAATGAGAAAATAAATTTTTAAAAATTAAATAAAAAATACAATTCTAATAAAAAACATTAAAAAGTCATTACATTAGGAGTTGAATTTAAATTACTAGTATTAGGTAATATTGATGTTGATAATGAATATCTATTAGTCATAGGTGGAGGAACTGCTGGAGTTGATGGTGCTTTTGGGTCTTTATGTTTTTCTACTAAATCTTTTATACCTTCACCAACTGCTAAACCTACAGCGAGTGCTCCACCTATAGGTGCTCCAATACCACTATCATCTAATGCCTCTTCTTCGGGTAAATCATCTAATTCTTTTTTTGCTATATCTTTACCTATAGATTTAGCTGTATCAGTTAAACTTTCAGCATTTTCTTCACTTTGTATATTATTTACTGGTAAATTATTTTCTATTGGTTCATTTGCTAAATCATAAACATTAGTAGTTTCTGTAGGTCTGCTAGAAGATAATAAACTCTCGGGGTCTTGTTCCATTATATTTTCTTGTGTTTCTACTGGAGTTGATGAACTTATATCTTTCATTTCAGTTTCTTCATATTCTTCATTTTGAGGTGCTGGATTTCTTAATGTTGATTTCATATCATTAGCATTACTTTTTATATTTTTTTCATTAGGATTTTTAAGACCTATATTTCTTCCTACAACATCAAATGTTTTTTTTACAAATTTTGGTGCTATTTTATAACTTGCTACACCACCTTTATAAATTTCGGGTGCTGTTGATAAAAGTGCTACTGCTTGACCTTCATCTCCTATTTTTTTTGCTACTTCTTCTTGGAGTTTAGAACTATATTTAGTTAATTGTTGTTGATATAAATTATTTGCTTTTCCTTTCCAATCACTAAAATAATCACTATTAGCAGTATTCATAAGTGAATTAATTCTAGAAGTATCAAATCCACGCTGACTTACTTGTTGCCCTAATACAGAATTTTCCATTTTATTATTTATAAATAAAAAAATTAAAAAATAAATTAAAAAACAAATATAAGTATTTATATGATAAAAATTTTTTAATACTAAAAAATTAATTATTTAATACCAAATTTTCCAATTAATAACTAATCACTTTCTTCACTATCACTTTCTTCACTATCACTATCTTCATATCCATTATCAATACTATATAAAATTTTATCAAAATTTTTCATTACTATTCCCTTCTTAAAATTTATATACATAAATGAATATTTTGATTTCTGTATATGCTTTTTATATAAATCTACAAATCCTCTATCTCCACAAAAATTCCCCCATTCCTCTCCAATTTGGTCTAGTTCTTTACCATACAAATTCCAAAATACTACCAAATATGTCGTGTTAGTTCTAACTACTGGAGATACACATTTCATTTTTTGAGTTAAAATAATCATATTAAAAGCATAATGGCGTAATCTAGTAGTAAGTTGAAACAATTCACACGGCGGGTTGGTCTTACAAGACCCCAAAATATCATCTGCGACAATAATATCCCATTTCATATCTTTTTTTTTAATTCTTTTTTAGCATCTACAATATCTCTAATTAATTTATCACTATATTTTTCATAAACTCTACAATTGTCTTCTGCTACTAAAAATCTAGAACTATCATCACAACCCGCAGTATTACTAATTAAATAAATACTTTCGTGAATTCCTCGTAATAACTCATCTCGTAGTAAAATATTTTGTAATAATACACTCTTACCCGAGCAAATTTTTCCTACAAAAAGACCAACATCGCCTTTACAATCCATAAGAATATTATTTATTGGTCTTGGTAATTTACATTCATCTTCAAATTCTTTTATAGGATATATTTTTATTTTATTCATATTTATATTAAAAAATATAAAAATATAAAAAATTAAATGTTTAAAATCTAAATAGATTATCATATTGATTATTTCTTTTTTTTCTTCCTAAATTAGATGTTATAAATTTTTTTCTAGGTAATACTGGGGTTGGTGCTATTTTTACTACTGGTGGTGGTGTTTCTTTTGGTTTTTCTTGTGGTTTTATTTTTGGTGTTGGAGGTGGTATTACCTTTTTTCTTTCTTCATCTATTTTATTTTTAATATATATATCTACTTTTTCTTTATTTATATCATCTTTAATTTTTAATTTTTCTTCTAATTCTTTTATTCTTTTCTTTTCATCTCTTTTTTCTTTTGCTCTGTTTCTCATATTTTCTAAATGTGCTTTTTGTTTATCTGTTAATGGTCTTTTAACTTTAGGTTTCTTAATTTGTTTTACTTCATTTAGTTCATTCTTTATTGTTTCTTTTATTAAGTTTCTAGTTTTTTCTTGTTCTGTTAAATGTTCTTCTTTATGTAATTGTGGTTCAATTAATTCATTATCTTCTATTATTTCTTCTACTATCTTTTTTTTCTTTTTCTTTTTTTTAGGTTTTACCTCCATTACTGGTATTTCAATAAAAGGATTTTCTTCTACTTTGGGTTCATCTTCTATTATAGGTTCTTCTTCCTTAAATATTTCGGGTTCTTCTTCATCATCACTTATTGCTGGTAATTTATTCATTATATCTTTATCTATAATAAGAAAATAATTTTTATTAAATTATTTAGTAATTTTAAATAAGAAACTACTAGGGTGTTTTAAACTTTTACTAGGTAATCCATCATCATTAGTTATTTGTATTTGAAAATTATTTATATTTTCGTCAGTTGGATTATTTATATCAACGGGTAATGGATATGAAGCTCTATATGACCTTCTATCAGTATAAACACTACTTGATGTTAAATTACTATCGGGTATTACAGCAACCATTTTAGAATTTCTAGTAGTAGCAGAATTTGAACCCGTGATATTACCTAAACTACAATTAACTACAAAATTTTCACTATTATTATAATTGGGTGGATTTTCACTAAATCTTTCAAATACATCACTATCATCGTTTAGTTGTGCTAATAAACTATCAAATCCTAGAAAGTTTCCTAAAAATGTCCTTTGTGATGGTAAATAATTCATACCTAGTTCAGTTGTTAATACATTACCTTCTTCACTATTATTTTCAAAATAATTAGTTCTAACTGCTACTACACCACGACCAGCAGTTCCTTCACTTCCTACAGACCCTTTTGGTAATGTAAAAGTTTTTTCTGTTGTTTGACCTCCAAAACCATCGGGGTTAAAACTCCTTTCTTCATCAACTAAATTATAATCAACACATATATCAGTTATAGTAGTTTTAGTTTGTCTAGGAGGTATTTGTTGATTATTTCCCCAATTTGTAGTCATATAATTATTTAATTTTGCTAGATTATGAGTAGAAGCACTTTTATTAGAATAAGTTCCAAATATATAATGACTATCAATATCACAAACATAATCACTTGAAGTAAAAACCATAGGCATAAATGGAGCAGACATTTCACATAACCCCATTCCTAAATCATTATTAGTTAAACCACTTTTAGTATCTGCTATATGTTCTACCCCACCAGTTAAAGCACTATTAAAATCTAAATCACCATTTAAATCGTGTGATATATACATAGCAACACAATTATTATTATAAGTTTTTATAGTTAATAAAATATTATCTTGACCCATAGAAAAACTAGGAAATAATGTTTTTAATTTATTTGAATCCGTTTTTGCTGAATTACTCATTACAATCCAACCATCATCACCGCATACTTTATTATCTTGTTGAACTCCAAAACCCGTATTAATATACATATCATCACCAGTATTATTTGGTGTAAGTTGTAATAGATAATCAATAGGAATATTATTATCCGTAAATGATACTCCACTACTACTAGCAGTATTAGTAATATTTACTTTTGAATGTCTTGAATTAAGACCAGTTTGGACTTGGTTTTGGCCTACTAAAACTGCTTCTCCTCTTGAAACACCTACAGCAACACTACCATAAAAAGGTAAATTAGAAATTGTTAATGATGATTGAATATAAGATGCTGTAAGTGTATCTTTTGCGTTAAATGTGAATGTTGTTCCAGCATTAGATAGAAAATTAGTCCAACTATCTATACTTGATTTTATAGCATTTGGTAATTGAAATACATATTTATTTGATGATAATGTTTGAGAAATAGCTGTATCACTATCATTAGCAATTAGAAAATGACCGAAAGGTAGATATGGTGTATCTAAATTTGTAATAGTATAATGGGACATATTTGAAGTAGCAGTAGCATCTCCGCTTTGTGCTGTAATGAATTTTAGATATAATGTATTTGTTCCATTACCAGCAGTCATACTCCATTCATTAGAACCACTATAAGCACCTAATACTAAATCATCAAAAACAACACTAGAACCATTTTTAAGTTGGAATTTTTTACCACTTCCACCGCTTAAAAAAGTTGTAGGATTAATTGTATAATGTGCTTTTGGTCTTACTATAACATTTAAATCACCACACGCACTCATAAGACCTTTATCGCTTGGACTTACAGCATTACTTATAAGAACTGGTGGTATATTTGTAGTTGTTGATGAAGATGATAATAATTCATATTTCTGTGATTTTAATAAAGTATATGGTTTTTCACTTCCTACTTTATTTTCAATTTTTACCTCATTATCACTTGTCCCAACACCGCCATCTTGAATACTAGTAGTTTCATTTAAACCCATTTTAGTAGTTCTAGTTTGAAATGGTGCTAAATTAGATTGATATAATGGTTTAGAATTATTAAATTGTCTTGGTTGATTTTTTAATGTTAATTTAAATTTATTCTTTCCTAAATCACCATCACCACTATCATTAAAATCCATATCCCATTCTGCTAAATCTAAATTTTGAGTTTCATTCATTTCATTTTGTATTTCAGTAGTTAATGTATATTCGTTATACTCTCCATCACTTATTTTTGAAACCTTTTGTAATGAACCACTTGATGCTTTACCAATACCATAAGTAATTGAATTATTTTTTTCATCATCACTAATTTTAAAATTTGGTTTAACAGATAAATCTGCTGATATTAGTTCTATTGTTGATTTTGGTGTAATTTTAATAGGATTTTTAAATTCATTTACAAATGAATATGCTAATGAACCTTGATTACTAGTAATATTATCATTATTGGTATTCCTTAAATATTGCTGTGATTTACAATAAACTAAACTCATATCTTTTTAATTTAATAATATATTTTTTTTATTTTATTTAAATAAATAATGGTTAAAAAAAGATGCCCTAATCCCGAAACTTGTATGTGTGATATTAAAGATAATGTTGTTTTAAAAAAAGCATTTTCAAATCAAAAAGTAAAAAAAAAACCAGTTAAAAAACCACTTGACCCTAAAAAAGTTTTTAAAGGTTATAAAAAAAGTAAGTAAATATATTATAAAATATATTTAATTGAAAAAAATTATTTTATTAATACCAAATATTCCTATTAAATTATTAAGTATATAACGCTATTCTATTATTATTTAATATACCATTAGAACAATCAAATTTAATTTTTCTATCAAATGATAATCTATTTCTAATAGTCATATTTTTTCTCATTTCAAATTTAGGTTTAACAGCAACTAAATTAAAATCAATTCCTAAATTATTATCATATAGAAAATTAAATATATCAAATGGAGTTATATTTAATTCTTTTGCTTTATGTAATATACAATCGTTAGGTATTCCTTTCATTCTAATATGATAATCATTAATAATATTACCATCTTTATCTTTACTTTCTAATTCATCAATATAACATTTTTTACCTAAAAATATAGAATTTTTAGCAATAATTTCACCACACGCATTATCCATATCAAAATCAGTATGGAATTGACCCATACCTTTACCAATAAGGTCTTTATTATATTTCTTTTTAAATTCTTCTGCTAGTATAGGAACAGAATGATTATCTATATGAATACTATCTGTATCTTGATAATACATATTTAATTTTAAATCTTCACCTAAACACATTACTTCATTCATAATTCTTTTACTCATAGATAAAATAGATACTCCAATATGGACGTTATTAAAATGATTATCAATTAATTTTATTTTAGTAAATTTCATATATTTTTTATCTGCTAATAATTTACCTTCTTTTATATAGTTAAAATTTCTTTCTATATAATTATAAGTATCTTCTTTTCTTATATATTCTACATCAGTATCAATCGGTTTCAGTAATGATTTTCCATAACTTGAATTCATCGCTAGTTTATAAACCATTTGTAAAGGAGAACCTATTTTTTTCATTTCTATTCTTTTATTAAATAAGAATTTAATTGTTTTATTTACATTTTTATTAAATCCTTCATTATAATAATATCCTTTTATAAATTCATATTTTACATCTTGAAATTCTTGTAAATCTTCTAATCCAGTTTTATCAATAAAAATATTTTTACCTACAATATCATTAGTAAAATTTCTTATACCTTCATCATTTACTATTGATTGTAATGGAAATAATCTTTTTTTATTTAATTCAGTTATTTTAATTTCAATAAAATAACCATTCCATTTATTTATATTTTTATAGAAATCATTATGGTCTTTTATAACTTTAGGAGTTCCTCTTAAAAATCCCTCCATTCTCGCCATAGCACTAGGATATAAACTTACAGCATCAAAATCAGCTATAACACTATTTAACATTTTACTAGGTGTATTTGCTCTCATCATCGTCCTACCACCAACTACGCACTCTTGAATAAAAGCACGAGGAACGCCACTTAACATATAAACATCATCATAACAACCTTGAATTTTTAGATAATCATCACTTAAACTTGCTATTGTTAAATATTTATATATATCTAATCCTAATGCTTTTATTACTAGTTCTCTAAATTTTTCGTATCCTTGATGTAATACAACACAATCCATATAACAATATTCACCAGCATATTTTAAAATATCAACATCATCATCTTCTAAACAATTCCATAATTTACAATTTTCTATAAATTCATTTCTTTCATCAATTTTTAAATAAGTTAGACATTCTTTTAAACTTATATATCTTTTTGCTACATTTATTTCATTATATAATTCATAAGGCATAATCTCTTTCTTCGTCTTTAATTTAAAAGTTTTTTTAAAATTTTTTAAAGGCATACTAATCATTTTCCAACTATCAGTAATTACTACTTTAATCATTTTTTTATTATAACTCCAATAACAACCTTCAGCAACTACTAAACTATTACCTTTCTCAATTGTTTTTATACCATATAAATATTCTTGAATAAATCTAAAATCATAAGTAGAATTATGTGCTATTAAATTTATAGTAAAAGGGTCGTCGTGTTCTATACCATTTTGGTCTATAAATACTGGTTTAGAAGATACTATTTCTTTATCATATTTAAATGTTCTACCATATTTAGATATTAAATCATTTAGTAATTTTTTACCACAATCTCTACCCCAAAACCCTTCTTTATGTTCGTGAGTATAAACCATATATGGTTTATGTTCAGTTTCTTTTTTACCTTCTAAAATTTTTCTTTCTGTTTCTTCTCTAGATATTTGAGTAGTTGTTTCAAAATCAAATTTTAAAATTTTATCAAATTTACAATCTCTTTTACTAGGTTCATTTTTTTTTAAATTACCAGTTGGATTATTTTTTTTAGAATATAAAGTATTATTATATTCTAATATACCATAATCTTTTATTTGATTATGATAATCACTTTTATATAATTTTTGGTTATATTTAATTTCTTGTAAATATTTTTCTTTATCACTACATAATAATCTAATTAAATCAAAACTACTTATAAACCTTTCTGCTCTTTTAAAATACTTTTTACCATTCTTTTCTTGAACTCCTATAATTTTATTAAAATCTTTTTCATTATAAATATCATTATAATTTTCTATAGAATATTTTGTATAATTAGTTTTTTCTATAAGAAAATAATGATTTTCAATAATACCTAATTCTACTAATTCATTATCGGGATTACCATATTTTCTAATATGTCCGTTTGCTTCTACTCTTTTAATAGTAATATAAATATTTAATATATATGCTACATCATCTAATAATCTTTGTGGAATATCTTGATTTCTTACTAAATGTTTAATTTTACTTATATCTATACCAGCTTTAATTAAAGAATAACATAAACAATTTAAATTATATTTTTCATTTTCATCATCAACTTTAAATATTTGATATTTTTTTAAATCAATAGTATTTAGTTTATGGTAATATGGAAAAAATCCCCCATCTATTATAGATTTTTTTCCTTTTGGTAATACTATTAAATCAAAAAAATCTACTGGTGCTACACCTTCTATAAATTCAGCATCGCTTTCAGTTCCTCTTATTTCTCCACCTTGTCCTTTATCATTTAAAATAGTTTTTAATCTTTTTATATTTTCATTTGTTAATGAAAAATAATTTTTATAACCATCAACTGCTTTATCATTACCATTATCTCCTTCATTATACGCTAATACATATTTTCTTAATTTAGGTTTTAAAATATCTAGTAATTTTGTTAAATCTCTTTTTATAAATTGATTATTAATTTTTATATTTGTTCTATTATTAGTTTTTTCAGCATTTCTAATATCTTTTTTAATATTTCTAACATAATCCTTTGATATTACAAATCTATCATTATTAATTAGTAAATCTTTTTTTTTATATTGTGCTCTTATTTTTCCTTTATTTGTAAAATAAGTATTTTTATTAACTATTCTTTTAGTTAATTCATTATATATTTTACTTTTATCGTATGCTATTACATTAGTTAATCCTTTTTTTAATTGTTGTTTATTATATTTAATAAATGCTTTTGTATTACCACCTTTCCATTTTTTATTTTCATATAAGAAACTAGTTCTTAAACTATGTTCACTAGTCATAACATAATCAAAGGAAGGATTTTCATAGGTATTCATTTTATTATTTTCTAATATTATTTTTTGAGTGGGGTAATTAATTTTATTCATATCTTTTATATTATGTTGAGAAAAAAATTTTTCGTTAAATACTTTTTTATTCATTTTATAAATTATATATATTCTTATTCTTTTAAGTGCTTTTTTATATAAATAAAAAAATTTTCATTTTTTATCGTTTTTTTGAAACAAATAATTTAAAACCAATTAGGGTTTTATATTTGATAAAAATAAAATTTTCATCGTAATGAATTAGTGAAAAATACACCTTCTAGAAGATTTCTATATGGGAGGAGATTTTTCTAATAGAATTAGTATTTTCAATTTATTATAATATTTTAATTTGAATTAATAAAAAATAATTTAATTTCTTTTAGTTTAGAAGAATTATTTAATTCTTTATTATTTATAATATTTTGTATATCTTCATTAACATTATAATTTCTTTTATAATATTCTAATTTTTTACCACATCTAAATTCTAAATCATTAGAATATTTATTTTTTAATCTTTCATTTTGTTTATTTTTATAATCACTTGTTTCTTTATATTTATCTTGATAAATTTTATAAGTATCTTTATTTTTAGAATAATAATCTCTATAGTATTGATTTCTTAATAATTTTTTTCTTACTGCTTTTTGTTCTGCTGTTAAAGTTCTTTTTTCATCTAAAGTCATTTTTTGTATTCTTTCCATTTTTATATTATATAAAGATTTTTTTTTAAATACTTTATGAATTTTTTTAAGAAAAATGTTTTTCCTTAAAATAAAATCTAAAAGATATTTTATCATAAATTTCCGCCATTTTGTAAAATAACTTAAATATACAATAAAA
>Ga0181401_1000197_pt1 | contig 24892 bp, 41 predicted proteins | sample 24SPOviralmetaG_FD_130130 | JGI IMG/M metagenome (GOLD analysis project Ga0181401, IMG submission 130130) | Marine viral communities from the oligotrophic San Pedro Time Series (SPOT) site, San Pedro Channel, CA, USA - 24 SPOT_SRF_2011-07-20 | ecosystem: Environmental > Aquatic > Marine > Strait...
TTATAGAATATAAGTAATCTTCAGCATAAGCTGTAGGTGTGGTTATTATGGATGCTTTTTGTAGTAAACTCATTGTATATTCTCTAATAGTTGTATGGTCATTGTGTTGTTCTCGTATATCTGCACTCTCCTGTTTAAATCAGAAGTCAAATACTCTACTATATAATCATCTCCCCAACTATTGGTTGTTGTTGCGTTGCCCCAATAACTCTCGCTGTATGATTTTCCCCAATTTATCGTATTTGCCATTTATATATTTTTTTAATTTTACTTCGTTTCTTTTTTTGGGTTTATAACACCCATCCATTAAATGTTGCATCTTTATCTGGGTTAATATCCTCATTACTATTGCTTGTGTATTCTGGAAATAGATTGCTATTAAAGTTCATATAATCTATAAATCTTCTAGTATAATATTCTGCAAACTCCCTTTCCTTAGCCACTAAATAATCTACCTCACTCTTACTTGCTGTTTCTGCATTCTCGCTAGATCCTTTAAACACCCCACCATTTTTTACACTAAAAGCAGCAAAGGGTAAGTAATCCATCATAGCAAAATGTATAAGCATTGGTTGTATGTAATCATTAACTAATGCCAAGTAATTACCAGCTAAACTTCCTGTGCTTATATCGGTGCTAATCTTATTGTATAAATCAGATCCTAAATAGTTTCTTATATGTATCTGTTGTGCTAGTTTTATAAACTGAATGAACTTGTCTGTGTCAACGTTGCCATCCATTATGGTGTTTTTAATTAGATCTGATCTTTTTATAAATAATACTGTTGCCATATCTTATCCTTTATAATCTGGGTGATGTCCGTTATTAGGCATATCAAATGGTGCTACCTTGCTTTGTGCTGATCCTGCAGGTTTTGCTTTGTAGCTTTTTGGTATGCTATCTACTTCATTGTAATCTTTTATCTTGTCGCTTTTTTTGGTAGCATCTTTTAACCTATATAAAACCTCTTCCCAAACGTGACCACAGTTTACACCACCTTTAAATTTAAACAAATCATAAGCTTCTCCATTATGTCCAAATGATTGGTTTACACCATCTCTACTGGCTTTGTCTATATCCTCTAATCTATAAACTACATTGCCTTTGCTTCTAATCATCATTCTTATACAGAAATCTCTAGAGTTGCTACTTGGGTATTCTTCTTTATATCTATATCTTACTTTATAAAAGCTTTTATCTAAGTAACTAAATCCATCTGGTTTAGATTTAATAAAATCTTGTAACTTTTGTAATCCTGTTTTCTTAACCTCTATGTTATCTGTTGCCCACTCTTCTACACTTTTATTACTATCACAATGGTTTCTGCTGTCTACCTCTTCCCATTCCCCACTCATTGTTTCTCCTTGTAAATTATCTAACAATACATTTGCATAATCATCTGTTAGCTCATTGCTAAGTTTTACACCTGTTTCTTCTTCTTTAGTTTCTTCATCCTCTATCCCCTCTAAATCTGTAAACTCTAATGGCTGTAATGTTTTAAAATATAGTTTTAGTGATATTTCATTAAATGCTAATATTTGATCGAATGCATCTATTAACAATCTTTGGAATGGTCTAATTACTGTATTGTCCATTAATATACTAGCAGTTTTTAATTCGTCTGCATTATTACCTAAACCTGTATTATCCTTAATACCTATCAGCATAGGGCTTACTACTCTGTGTGCAACTAATATTTTTCTAGCACTTTCATCTGATAAAAACTGATACTGATTATGTGCATCACTTAATTGGATGGGCTCGATGCTTGCAGCAGTAGCTGGATCATCATTAAAAGCAAGTATAAATTTACCTGCGTTACTAGAGCCACTAAATTTCTGGTATATCTTTTTTTCTATTAATTCTCTTTCTTCTGCGTTGGGTGTTCCGTTGTTAAAGTTAATTAACATACTAGGTGCTAATCCGTTTAGTATATTGTTTAAATGATAGTTAGAGATCTCTTCTTCTAGATCTGCATATTGTAAACCACCTGCATAATCAGGGCTAGAATAATATTTAAAACCTGCACGATAAGGCTTGACATATAGAATCTCAATACTTTCTTTGCTCATACCAAATGCTGGTATTCTTGTTAGCGTATCACCTTTCCTATACTTGCTCCAATCTTGGAAATAAAGATATGCGGGGATCTCACCATCCTCATTAGATTTCTCTGCTCTTAATGTTTCAACAGGCATATGCTCTACTTGTGCTATTGTTTTTCTATCCTTAGAGTATATAATCTGCATTGCACATTGCCCCATAAGTTTTAGATCATAACATAATTTTCTAACACAATCCTTGTTAAACAAAGAAATCATTTTAGCATATTCCTCTGGCTTTCTATTGCTATCGGTTGCATCTAATCCTTTACCAAATATCATTTCACTAATAGCATTCATACAAGCACTATTTGTAGGGCTTCCATTATATCTATCTATTAAATACTGAAAGTAATTATTATCTTCTCCATATGCTATCCAGTCCTGATAGGGCTTTTCTACTATGTTTGGAGTAGTATATGTTGCTAGGTTTACTATTCTTAAATCGTTCATACTATAATATAATCATTATCAAAAGAGTTCTCTGTAACGTAATCGCCATTATTCATATCGTAATAGTTGTTTGTGGCTTGATTTAATGTTTGATCGGTTACAAACATCCTATCCCTATATATTACATTAGAGCCACTTTCTAAAGTTAGATTATAAAATCTACCTTCTTTTAAAATACTGCTGCCAGAATGCGTGTAAACGTTGTCTATGCTTATGTGGTTACCAACTGTTGTAGCACTAATACTATAAGTATAGCTTTTATTAGTAGATTCATCTCTTACTTTTAAAGTGCCACTACTTATATATTCTCTGGGTATTATTTTAATATTTTGTGAACTTGAACTCGTGGTTAATACTTTCATACTAATATATAAAGAAAAGTTTATTTTTTTGCATAAAAAAAAGGGATGCTATTAACATCCCCTCTTTTGAAATACACACTAAAAAATATTAGTTCGGTGCTATTTGGGATCCTGATACTGTTACTTGTGCAAAAGAAGTTGAGTTCATAAATGGCGGTGGGAATTTCTCCATCGCTTGGAAGCTTAAGGTGAATCCTGAAAGATCACCCATAGCTGCACCACTTACAATTGTACCTCCATTAACATCTGCTCCATTTTCATAACCAACAACAAATCTGTTTCCATTGTAATCCTCTACAATAACCTGTGGTCTAGAATAAGCTAAAAGCTTTAATTCTTGATTAGTAGCTGCATCTAAAAAAGGTAATGTTAAATTTAAAACACTTTCGTAAAAAGTAGTGCCGTTTTCTCTACTAGAATTTACAGTCGTTTCTAAACTAGAATTTCCCTTTATATCAAATTTATATGCAGTAGGTGTTCCTGTTATGTTGTTAATTGTTCCGTCAAAAGCTGATGCTGCAGGCTCTAATGAGCTATCATCAGTAGCAGTTCCTAACCCACCAAAATCTACAAAGTAAATATGTTTTAATCCACCTACTCCAGATTTGCAAGGTAGTCCCCTACCAGTTGTTAGTAAACACGCCATAGTTTATTATTTTTAAAATTATTAAATAAAGGGGGCTTTTACACCCCCTCTTATATTATGAATATAGTACTACTTCTGATCCAATGCCGTACTGAACACCACTTGTAAATCTCATAATGATTCTCACGTTTTGATCTCCAAGAGTTTCAGATGTGTCAATTAAGCGAACCTCTGCGTGATCTGATAAAAGACCAGTACCGAAGTATAAGTTGCTTTTTTGCGCACATACCATTTTGTTAGAAGCAAGTCCTGGTGCTACAAATAAATTAACACCATCAAAAGATAATGCTCCATTATTCCACCATTGCGTTCCTTGTGCATTTACACCATTAGCACCTAATCCTGATGCTCCAAATCCTCCTAATGCTCTTACGTATGCTTTAGCAACATTTTGTGGGATGTAAATAAATAGATCCTCTTTACCATAGATCTTGCTTGGAATAGCATCTACAATTTTTCCTAATTCTGCAATTACATTAGAAGCAGTTACAGTTCCTGCAGCTACATCTACCACATCACTATCTGCACCAAATAGGGCTACAAAACCATCAAACTCACCTGCATTACCATTCGCACCACCCCAGATAGTTTCTTCTGTTTTCTCTGCTACTTTTGCAGCAACGTGAGAAATTAAGAAATCTGAAAACTTTGGTGGCATATTGTCGTAAGCTGTTATACCCATAGCAATTGCTTCCCAGTCGTTTCTGTAGTCTTTCTTACATAATTGTAGGTTTACTTGAAATTCTTCTGGCTGTAATATTCTTTCTGTTAAAGTAAGAGCATCAGCAGTTAAAGCAAAATCACAAGTAGCATCTGCAACAATACCACTAGAGGCAACCTTTTTAATTACTTCCTTATACTTAATGTTAGGCTTTACAGTTATCCCTCCATTAGAAATCGTAGCACCACTCAAAAGTGCAGCAGCAATATAATCGCCTGCAAATTCACCAGCGTAACTTGTTGTTAAACTGTTTAATGAGTTGTCTACATCTAAATTAATTTTTCTTGTACTCATTTTAATTATTGATTTTAATTGTTATTTATTTTTGTTAATCATTGCAAGCACTCTATCCATAGTTGTTTGACTTCTATTTTGTGAGTACAATACTTTTTTCTTTTCATTTACTACCTCTGGAGAATGCTTAATAGGTTCTGCAGCAGGTTGTGATAGTTCTTCTACTACCTCTTCTGGTAATTCATTGCTCATTTCTTCTTTGCCACCCATTGATTCTTTCATATCCATTACCATTTTCTTTAGAGCCTCAAACTCTTCTTTACTAGGGTACTTTTCTTCCATCTCTTCTTTTTCCTCTTCCTCTTCTTCTTTATCCTCGTACTCTTTCTTTTCGTAGCCTAGATCAGCAATAATGCCCTCTTCTTCTATTTTGAGCATATCACCTGATTCCATTTCATATTCTCCTACAGGTAAAGCCACCTTAGTATCTTCTGTAAGAATAAATACCTCATTGCCAGATGCAAACTTCTCAGCTTCTAAAACTGTTCCATTCTCTAGCTTTAATTGTTCCAACCTAACCTCTTCGGATGGGTTGATAACATCCTTGATTTTATTTAACATTTCTGTTGCTTTCATATTATTATATAAATTAAAAATTACTATTTTGCATTTTGTTTATCAAATTCTTCCAATACCCTGTGCGTGTAATGATCCATCACAACAATCTATATGGTATCTATCATCCTTACATAAACAACCCTTTCTGCTTCCATAGGGGCTTGTTTTACTAGGTGTAACAAATTCTGTTACCTTTTTTTTAAATCTCTTAGTATGCACTTAATATACCTTTTATTTGATCTATTAAACCTTGTGCGTTATTTTCTTTGCTTAATTCACTTTTGGGCTTATCCTTTGGTCTTTCCATCTTATCTGCAAAGTAACCCTCTATACTAAATCCTTTTACCTTGCCTGTCTTAACAAACTCTTGCCAGATCTTTTCGTTGTTTACTTTTACAGCACCCATCCACGTACCCATAGGAACATTCATATCATACTTTCTAGATTTGTCGTGGGTTTCATCCTCTACTATCCAGCTTTCTACAAGGCTTAATCCATTTAAACTATGCTGATGTTCTAATGTAGTTTTATTTTGATTACCTTTCATTAGGTATAATTGAGATGCTTTCTGTACCGTATCCTTAGAAAAGTAAATGTAATATTCTTCTTCGCCATTAGTACGATAAATAGGTTTGTTAGGAATAAGCAAAGCACCTAATAAAATTCTTTTCTCGTTATCTACCTCTGCTAATTTAACCTCTTGTGATTTAAGAGCAATAAAATCTTCTTCTATCGCAGGATTCTCTACAACTGATATTGCTTCAATACCACCCAGTTCATCCATTTCATCTATTACTAATTCTATAACTTTCATAATTATATATAAATTAAATTTATTTTTTTTGCATTTTAATCCCCAATACTTGCACCCTCTATAATGTTATTCTCCAGGCTTTGTGCTGAGGTTACATCCTGGCTAACTACGTAAGCCTGTACTGGTTGTTGTTCTTGTTCTGCTAGGCTTTGTGCTAATTGGTTTTCTGGTGATGCCCCTACTATATTAAATGCAGGTGCAACAGATCCTTGTGCTACTGCTGATGGCAATGCGCCCCCACCACCCTGTCCAGGTACTTTTACAGACATAATATTCTTTACGTTTCCAATACCTGTGGATATTACTGTAAACATTGCAGCTATTCTTGCAAAGGTATTAGGTATTGTTTCATCTTTTAATGTTTTGTTTGCAGCTTCATAAGTGTTCATTAAAGCACTCGCTATTGCAAAACCCTTACCTATTGCAGTTTGTTTTCCTAACATATTGCTCATAGCTTGTGATGCATCTGCAAATATACTTAAAGCACTTTTTTTGGCTACCTGTGTTTCTTCTTCTATCTCTACTTCTGCTGTTTTATATTTCTCATTTATTTCTGCTAGCTTTTTCTTTTCCGCTTCATCTAATTCTGCCAATAATGGTGACATAATACCGTAATGTTCTATAATCTGTTGTCTGAGTTTGGAGAAATGTTCTTCGTTTTTTCTTATTTCTTCTGCTTTTCTTTCTGCATCTGTATCTATAAGGGCCTGTCTAATAGCTTCTATTTCAGAAGCCTTTTGTTTTTCTCTATTGATTGCGTTAGCATCTCTTTTTGCCTGTTCGTTATCCTCTATCTGTGTTACACTATTTTCAAAACCTGCCAAAGTATTTTTTAAAGTATCTAATTTATTCTGTGTTTCTTCTATTGCAGCATCTCCTTCTTTTGCCACCTCTTCAGGATCAAATACTAATCCAGCTATACCACCAAACAAGCCTTCCCTTAATCCAAAGTCCTTGCCTAAAAATTTACCTATTTCATCTACAACTACTAAGACCGCTGTTAATGGTGCAGATAATAAGGATAACAACCCTTGAAGAATTTCTTTATTTCTTTGTGCTGTTTCTTCTTGTGATTGTTTTATTTGTTTCTGTGTTTCTAGTTGTGCCTCTAATTGTGATATAACAGCTTTAGTTTGATCTATCTTAAAGCCTAATATTTCTTTTTCTGTTTTGCCTTGTTGCTTTAATATGTTTTCAGATCCCTCGATAGCTTTGAATCTTTTTTCTTCTTCAGCCACAGCCTTTTGTTGAGCAGTTAAAAGATCTTTAGTTTCTCTACTGACACCACTAACTAATTTTTTAATCTTGTCAAAGTTAGCTATCAATAACCCAACAGCTAAAACTACTGCGCCTATACCAGATGCTATTAATGCTTTGCTAAAAACACTTACACCCCTAGCAGCACTTATAAATCCTAATCTTGTAAGCCTTAAAAGTTTTACACCTTTTCTTAGCTGACCAAAATATCCACCTGTCACCATATTAAGTGCAGCAGTATTTTGCCTACTCTTAATTAATTCCTTAGAAATAAATCCTTGTCTTTTCTGAAAGCTAATATCTGCTTTAGATTCTTGCTTTTGTAGATTTAAACTTTTTAAAGCTATTCTTTGTTCTTTTAATGAATCTGTTACACGATCAATAGAGCCCTGTACCTTTTGTCTTGCAGCTAATTGTGTTTTAGGAATATCTTCTTGAATTCTTTTTAATCTAAGCAGTTCTTCTTCTAACTCAATAGTTATTTTTTTCTGCTCTAATATAGTATCTGTAAGTTCTTTAAAGGATTGCTCTGCTTGTTTCAGATCCCCTCTAATCCTAATTACTCTTTCTTCTGCCATCTTTAATTTGTTTAATTGCTTCCTTTAAATTTGTTGCTATTTTATATTTACCCTTTGCTATTCTTATTTCCTCTGTTTCGTTTGTTGCAAACTTTAAACCCTCTAATATTGTTTTTATCATATCTTTACAATTAATTCTAGATCACTTTTGTTTGTTAATAGATTTGTTTTAATACTATTAATTCTATACTCTTTACCATCTATTACAAATATGTCATTTAGGTTATAGTTAATTAATATTTTCTGGGGTAAGTATGCTTTTAGTTTTAATAACCTATTTTTTCTGTTAAATATATCTTGTATGTATGTTTTGTAGTAATTCTCAAACAATGTTCCTGTAAATGCAGAATCCGCTGAAAACTCATTTGTCATTAATCCAAAGTTTATATTTGCTGTGCTTGTAGCAGCTGTAAGACTTAAACTATTCGATGGCACATTATAAGTTACTAAAGTACTTGTTGCTGATGCAGATTCCTGAAAAGATATTGCTAATGATGCCGACCTTTGTATGGGATAAAAAAGAAGAGGTAAATCTTTGTCAGGTTGTTGATCTTTGTTTACGCTCCAGCCCCATTGTATTGTTGTTTTTGTGCTTCCTGTCGTGTCATTAATATCGTATAATGTTTCGAACATAAAATGCTCAAAAGGTAATTCTACTTTATAGCTACCACCATCTATTTTGCTATCAGAACTATCTTGATTAAATCTTAATGTGCCCCACTCTTCATTGTTAATCTCTTTATAGGCATTAGCTAAAAAACTTTTTAAACCTTTAAATCTAAATATTATTTCACTATAAGGCAAAGCTACATTTGATTGACTAGAGGTTACATCTACAAACTCTGTTATATCATAGCTTGTACCTGCAGAATTAAAAGCATCTAAAGTGTTTACAAATATAGTTCCATCGTCCTGTTCAAATGCAACAAGGTTAAACATCTTAAATAAACCGGTTAAAAAATCTATAACTTTTATCTCGGGTATTTGCTCTGTAATTACAAAATCAAAAGTGTTAAACAAAGTTATAGGGGAATCAAATGATTGTGATGCAAAGCCACCCTCTTCTTGCTGTACTATCCATCTACATTTTGTTAAGGTTTTATCTGCAGTATGTGTTATAGTTACAGTCCAATCTCCTGCTGCAAAAGTTTGAAACTGCCCAGGTGTTGAAAGCCACCCAAATATGTTTAACTTACCTTCAGTTATTAATGTATTGCCTGTTAGTCCTGTTTCCTCTCTTCGCAATACACCATCTTTATAAACTTTAACGCCATAAGCTACACCATCATTAGATTCAACGTCAAGCGACATACTTGTTAAAGATCCAAGTCGATTGTCATCATCCCAATCACTTGTTATTCTCAATGTTGATGCATCAATCATATTCGCATATAAATTACCTGATGTAGGTGTCCAATCATTTACAGGTGTTTCTAATATTTGTACTTCTGTTCCTGTGCTTACTGTTTGTTCAGGTGCGCCAGACTTTCTATGTAACCACATAAATAAGTCATCATAAACATTATTTGTGCTTGTAAAAAAATCATTAGAAAAAGTTAAACTATATTTACTTTCTATTGCTTCTAATATTTTTCTTACCCTTATTGCATATTTTAGTTGATTCCAAATAACACCCCTTACTTTACCTGTATGTGGATATAAGTTAAATGTATTTTGTGAAGAGGTATCTCCACTATCATAATATAATCTATCAGTGTGCGTAATTAAAGGGACTATAAGATCGTGTGTGTTATGGCTTAATTGTAATCTGGCTTTTACATTAGCCATATTCCAAACTATATTGTTAGAGTTTAAGCCTGTAAGTGTATTTAGTTTATCTTCTCCAATAAGATCTTTTAGATCTACCGTATTGCCAAAGAAAACTATTTTATAAGTATGTGCTTTGTTAAACTTTAAACTTACATTGTTTAATTTTATTTTACCCTTTTTATAATCTACTCCATTAAGTTTTATAAGAGCATCTTTTTTAATTCTTGCATCAAATCCATCATCTATATCAAAGTTGTAATAGTGTTTAAATATCTTATTATTTACTCTACTGGCTGGTAACGAAAATTGTTGGGAGAATGCAGTAAATATTTTTTTAATATCCCTAACGTTTTTAAGCGTATCGGTAACTGTAATAGATTCATCTTTAAACAGATCTACTCTTTGCCCCTCTATATATAATTCAAGGTTTTGCATTAACGTATGTTGTTTATAGTTTGGAAAGCAAATTCTACTTCTATTGTATAATCTATTAACTTGTCATTAACATTTGTCTTGTAACCTAGATTGCTAGATGTTATATGCACAGGCAAATTATTGCCCTGATAATCTATCCATACCATCTCACTAAGCATTAGTTCTTTAAATATAGAATTATTTTCTTCTGGATAATATCCACTATTTAACACAAGCTTTTGTGTAGCGTTTTTGCTAAGTATTTTTTTCTGGTGACTATAGGTATTGTAGCTACCATCTACAACTATATTGCTTTTATAGGTTTCTTCTGTTGTATTAATAGATAGATTAGATCTTTTAAACATCCAGAAATCCTGTAACGCTCCATACTTATTTACAAATACTAATTTATATGGCTGATACTTACACTCTTCTATATTTGTAACACGCAGTTTTGTAACACCCTCTGTTGCATTAACAAACACCTCATCCACTCCATAAATACCAAACTCACCTAAAAAGCTTTCTAAACAAAAACTATCCTCAAACGTTCCACCATCTTCTAACACCCTATCTTCGTAGCCATCAGCACCTGCTTGAGATTCATTTGTTATGTATTCTATTCTCGCTTTACTATCTGTAACATCTGCCACTGCATCTGTATATATTTCTTTTCCCTTATAAAAGAAGCTAACACTTGTTGTATTGTTGGGATCAACTGGTATTCTTAACGGTGCGTCATCTGGTTTTAATATAGTAGTGTTGTTAATTAATAGCCCCTCTAATAAACTAGGGTTTACACCATCTTCAAAATATCCATATCCATCATAAGCAATATTTCCTACAACTGCTGTGTCTGGTGATTGTGCTGTTCCTGAAATACTTTTTGTTATCCTGTAATCTACATTAATAGTTGAATATAGATTTGTCGTATTATATTCCCCATCAAAGCCTGTTGTTAAATAATCTCTTATCAATTCACTTATCTCAAAAGATACCTTTGCACTATATGCAGTTGATGTTAATGAATACGTTACACTACCTCCCCAGCTGCTACTTGCAGTTCCAGTATATATGTAAAGTTCTAATTGTGCTGATGTTAAATTACTAGCACTTACATTTATAAAGTATGGGCTTCTTACATTTATCTTAGCCATTTAAATTTATTTCTTGGTTTTTAATATCATTATATATTTGTCCTTCTAAATCTAGTGCGTATGCTTTTAATATATCATCTGGTAAATACTTCATTACTTGGTTTAATGCTTTAGTTAAAAACATACTGGGTGCAATACCCCTAAACCAAATGCTCCTAACTATTAAATGTTGTAATGATTTTTGTGTGATAAACCTACCTGTCTTTTGATCTCTACCTTTTATGCCTCTTCGCTTAATCCATTTCTCTATACCCTCTGTTAATCCACCTTTTCTACCTGTGCCTGATCCAAACTTGTATGGGCTGTTAGGTGCTTTGTTTCCGCTTCCAGTACCTTGTACACCTTGATCTATAAACTTTGCATAGTCCTTAGCAAATATGCTTAAATCAAAACGACCTACACCTGTTGTTACTTCTTTTTTAATACTATTATATAAAGCACCAGATACAACCCTTCCATCTTCTTTTAAGTTTGCCTTGCTTTGATTTACCAAAAACTTAGCATAACCATTTAAGGTTTTTTTTAATTCTTTAGGATCTTTTAACATATTGTTATGTCATTGTGTATTAATATATCAAAGGTACTTGCCCATCCTGCTAATCTGTTTTCAAACCTTTCATAAAAGGGCTCACACCCAGCTATGCCATCTAACTGATATAGATCTGTATGTAGTGATCCACCTCTTAAAACACCTATTAGTTTATTTACTACGCCCAGTTGTGTGTTTAATATATCGTGCTCATTGTTATTTCCTATAAACTTATCTGCCCCCTCTTCTTTATTCTCATCTACAATATCCATTGTTAGGATCGTAACATTAAATCTTAACACCTGATCTTCCTGTGATACATTGTTAATAATAATATGTGCTAATGGAAATATGGTTTGCTTGTTAAGATCTATGTCTGTAATATCTCCTGTTGTTACTGTATTACAATTTGCATCTGCTATTAACTGCTCTTCTATTTTATTCAATACTAAATAAAAACCTCTTATACCTTTATGGCTCATTTCTTATATGTTTTAAAATTATATACTGCTATTCTAAATAATATAATTAACAGGATCAGGGAATAGATATTTAGGTGGGGCTCACCACATAAACCGAATAGATGCTTTATTGTTTCAATCATTTAAAACTTTTTTTTATTAATCTTTTTTCTATCTCTTGTTTTTCTTTTTCAAATGTGAGATAGTATAAACATTTGTGTATATTTAATTTAGTGATATTTTCAAATCTTGTAACGTCTCCTTTAGCGAGTGCATAAATGGAGTTATACCATCCATATTTTCTAGTAAAATTTGTTGCTCCATCAAGTTGTCCTTGTCCGCTTTCTGAATATAGTTGGTCATAACTTTGCATAAGTCGATCCCTAAATTGTAAAAAAAAACAATCGAACTAAACACAACATCCAAAGGCATATAATTATATATTTCATAATTGCCAGGGTTGTAATCTTCTATTGTATATTTATCTCCTTTCTTAAGAGTGATCGGTCTATATAATACTGCCATAGCCTTTTCTATATCATCCCACTTCCCTATGTAGGTATCAAGATCTACATACTCACCAAAAGTCATATCGTCAAGATTAGGTATAAATCCATATTCAACACCATCTAGTTTATATCTATTTATTAATGGCTGTTTAGTTTCCAGTATCTGAAATATTTGATTTGTTATGCTTGTTATGTCATTAGCCCTCATTCGCATTACACTTGTATAAGGAATATTACAGAATATCTTAATGCTTTCTATTTGTAGCTTTGTATCATCTAATTCACCCAGTTGCATAAACTTCTTATATTGACCTAGGGTAATGTCATTTAAACTCGTTGGTACTGTTATGCTAGTTTTCATATTAATATATAAACTTTTTTAAATTATTTTTGTTACTAATTAATTGTATATCTTCCAAAGTTAGGTCTGCTTAATATACTATAAGTTGCATATCTCACAGCATCTATTATGTGATTGTTCTTATCCTCTGGAATATTTGTCAGCTTTCCGCTTTTATCTTCTTTCCATTTATAGTTCCTAAACTCCTGTATCGCATTGTTGCTGGGTGTTGTTATAAATAGTTTATACCTCTTCAATAAATCAATACCTGCATTTATACTATCCCTACCTTTTAAGCTTGGTCTAATGTTCCAACCCATTCTTCTTAACTCTTCTATTAATCGAGGCTCACTGCTATCCATATACAACTGATTTCTTGCAACCCCTACTTCTTTAAATGTGTTGTGTAGATCTTTGGTGGTCATTTGTGTTCTGTATAAATGTTCTTTGATATAAAGATTATAATCTAAACTATAAACACTTACAAGTGTTGAGGGATCATTAGAATATCCTGCATCTGCACCATAGGCTATAAACTTTGCATCATCTGGTATTTGTGAGCATTCATAATAATTAAATATAGTTGCTTTGCTTATACCTTTTAAACCTAATCCATATATCTGCCAGTATTGTTCATCTGTTTCTTTTAACCTTTCTATCTCAGATTTAATGCTTTGTTCTAAAAAAGGATTATCTAAATAAGTTGTTCTGTAAAAGTCGCAATCTTCCCTTGTAATTACTTTGTCGTATATCCAATGGTATTCATCACTAGGATTATAATCTATTATTATCTTCCCATCTGTTCTAAATATTAGCTGTTGCCAATCTTCCCAGTTTAATTCGTTGGCTTCATTAATAAACAATAGATTCCTTTTCCTACCCCTAACCTTTTGTGGCATATCCAGGCTAATAAACTCTACAAGATTATTAAACAGCTTATACTCACTATTAGATTTATTATGATTCTCTTCTTGATATATATTTAGTTTGCGTAATATATCTAGGAAGTCACGCATTACGGATGCTCTTAGACTAGGAAAAGCTTTACGGCAAATTGTTATTGTTTTGTCTGTGTTACTTGCACAATATTGCAAGATAATCCATAGCAGTATATTATATGTTTTACCAGATCGTGTTCCGCCTTGCTCAACAACAATCTTTTTATTGCTGTTTACTAAATGCTTATAAACTTTGTTTGTCTGTATCTTCTGTTTTATCAATGATCTCTACTTGAAAATTAGTAGGCACTCCATCAGCACCTGTTATCTCTTGTCTTTCTACATACCCCCTTTTCTTTCCTTTTGTTTTCAAATAAAATATAGTCGCACTTGTTGAGTTCTCTGCTATTTGTCTATGTAATTGTGATTCAGCAAAATCTAATGCTACATTCTGCACATCATCTACTAGCTTTTTAAATTCTGGATCTGTATTATACCAGTCGTAATAAGTTGTTCTTCCTATTCCTACTTTCTTACAGGCTGTTGTAACAACGCCTAAAGATTTTTCTAATGCATCTAATAATGCTTTTTTATGCTGTTCGGTTTTGTTCATTTTCTATACTATCTTTATAATCTTTTGCTTCCTTTTTTCTTTGTCGTAATGAATCTAAATGATTAGGATCTAATCGGTTAGCTTCACGCACCATTTTCTTTTCTCTTATTCGGTCGATCTCTTCTTCTATTGTGTTGCATTGCCACATTCTTTCCAAAGAATAATAAACAACACTATACCTATAAGCTTTGTTGTTTTTATATTCAATGGGGCTTACTCCGTGTAATAAATCTTGCCCATCAAATATGGTTAATGAATTATCTGCTACTTCTAATGATATGTCTAGTTCTGGTATTACTAAATGCCCACCTTGCACATCTCCTTTAAACACAACCATATTGCTGTAAACATTTTTAAAGTTACCTGAATCGTAGTGATATTTCAGTTGATTGTTTTTGTTTACTATACCGCTTGTAAACACACTATTATTAATTACCCATTGTTCCTTTACCTTATCTTTTACTTTGTTTTTGTGGTCGTAATATGTTTCAGGAAAAAACTCGTGATAATATTTGGATACTTCTTCTGCAAATCTGCTAATAACATAATGTTGTTTAGGGTGTGATGTACCCATTGCGCTAGCACTACAATAATCGTGTTTGTTTTCTTGTCTTGGATTGTAACCAAATACTGCACTTGTGTTAACTAATCCGTGTGTTCTTTTGCCAGTTGCGTATTTTATATTTTTAACCGCCCATCTTACATCGTTAGGTTTCTTTGGCAATATCCTGTAAAGCAAAATAGGTTTATTATTATGATATATAATTACATCATCTTTAATGTGTCTGCTTACATCAGATAGGATTGCAGTTCTTCTAATGTAATCTTTTTTATCAATAGGTTTTCTATCTACATCTATTCTTTTCATCGCATATCTTTTAATCTTAATTCAGCATTGCCTGTTGTTTTTCTAATATACATTTTACAAAATTCAGGAAACATACTTTGGATTTGATATATAGAATCATATACATATTGTTTTGTTCTTATCTCTTGTAGCCCTCCTTGTTCTTTATAATAGTTTGATTTAACTGTTAAGTAATCTAATCTGACAAGCCTTTTGTTTTTTATGTATTGCCTAATGCTGTATTCATAATCTTCTCCGTGGTTTGTAACACGATCTAAAAATTTATCGTGGTCAACTATAACACCAAACATAGAAGCAATTATATAACATAGCTTTGTGTATATTCTGTTCTTCATAAAATAGGGATTACCTGCTGCATAAATACCAAAAGTTTTAGCTTCTATTTGCTCACAAGCATTAAATCCTTTATAAAATACATCTTTTTCTAAATCCTCTACATCAATTAACTTATCTCTTTTTTTTCTTTGCACCTTTTCTATATCATCATCAAACATCATTAGCCTTGTTCCCTCTGGGTAATACTTTTCTATAAAGTTTCTTTGTCTGCCAATTGTTGGAACACCCACAACTATTTTATAATTATTACCAAGGCTTTCTTTATATATTTTTTCTTCTTCTTTATTTGCTACAAAAATTGTAATTAAATCTTTGTTAATGTTATAGTCTAATAAAAGCTTTAATGTTTTCTGTTTTATTGTTTCTGGTCGCTTATAAGAGGGTATTGCGATTTTATAATCCATACTTATCAATTAAAAATTTAAATGCCTGTGTGTTGTCCGTAAGGTTTTCCTTTTCTCTTATTGTTTCTAAATCTTTAATAGCCTTTTCATATTCATCTGCATTAAAATATAATGTTATTTGTTTTACCTTTGCATTGATATAGGTATCTAATTCTTGATCAAATATATCTTTGTCTAGCTGAGGCTCTTCATCCTCATCAAAATATATTCTTGGTAGATCTAATCCCCATTCCTTTAATTCATTTAGCTCCCATTCATTTGCTAACACATCCCAGTCCCACTCTCCGAAGCTACTGTTATCTTTAATAACAAACTCTTGTTTTTGTTTTTCTGATAAACCATTTGCCTGTATTACATAAACGTTTGTTAATCCTGCCTGTACTGCTGCTTTATATCTCATATTGCCACCCAGTATAATATTATTCTCATCCACAACAATTGGTCGCAACTGCATCATTTCTGGAAAATCCTTTATGCTTTTTACAAGCTTTGTAAACTTATAATCTTTTATTACCCTAGGATTTTCTGGATTGTTTTTTATTTTATTTATATTTATTTTAATAGGCTTCATACTTATATATAAATTTATTTAGTTTTTTTTATTAACTTTTTTATGTTTCTAAAACTATGATACACTTCCCAATAACTTATTTTTTTATCATTTGCATATTTTGTTAGATTACCATCAGTATTATAATATATATCTTTAAACATTTCTATATGTTGATCTATAAAATACAAATTTCTGTTCCTTTTTTGAATTATATTTAATCTTTTTTCAAGTTCTTTATGTAATTTATAAAAATCATAATAGTGAGGGGATCTTAATTTTACAGGTTTAGCGTTTACAAATCTACCTTCTTTATTCATAGCAACCACATCACCATTTCTATCTATTCTTAAAGTTAGCATTTCTTTTTTATCTTTTCTTTTTATGTCTATAAATAAACTTCTTAATGTATTATAGATATACATATGATTAAAGGTGTCTTCATAATCTATATTTAAGCCATTGTTTAATTTATTTAGTATTTTAAAATACATCTGGCTTACTATTTCTTTTGCATCCGTTTTGTTTGCGCCTAATTTCATAGCATATCTTAACCAGATTTTATGTTTGCTATATAAATTAATCACTTTGTGTTAGGTTTTTTATGGGCAGTTTATTTACTATTCTATAAATTCTACTTACATAATCATCACCTATGTAATCTATCTTATGCTTTATTGTTTCTCTTTTTAATCTTTTAAGATCTTCATCTGTATATCTTTGTTTAAAAATATCCAACCATTCATCTAGCTTTTCATTATACTTTCTATATACCTCAAAATTTCTTAAACTATATAGGGCGGTTGCGTGATTGTAACTCTTTCCCATACTTATATAATAATCTTTAATATCATATAATGTAAAATTATAATGATTTCTTAATATAAAATTAAATAGAGATCTGGGCTCTGTATGTTTTCTGCTTCTGCTATCTTCAAATATATCTACACCAGATAAATCTTTTAGTAATTTTGCTATGTCTTTTAATTCTTTATTTTTCATCCTCACTTTTTTATTCTGTTCCTGCAATAATATGATCTGATGGATGTCTATTCCTGTTATACTGATCTATTCTCCATTGATCCTTTCTTTCTAACTTTTCTAATTCAAATGTTAAATGGTCTATTGCTTTTTGTAAATCCTGATTAGGTGTTTTATGCTTTTTATATGCTCTAAGTATATAAGTTACTGCTGTGCCTAAATGATAATTTAACTCAAAATTATCCACTACTTGCTTTGCTGTATATTCATTATCACCATTATAATATTCTGGTGTTTTAACTTTTGTTTTCATAATGTTCCACTAATATAATAATTATCTATATCTACCCCGTCTATAAAATATGTTTCAAATATCTTCAATGCTTTCTTTACTTTCTCTTGACCTCTTAAATAAAATTCTTCACTACAATCCCACACCCCTATGTCTAAACTACCTTTGTCAATAACTACAAATTTAAAATCTTTATAGGATCTATCAAATAAATTACAATATAAATAACATTGCACATCATAAGAATATCTATTTGCACTATGATGAAAATTTTTTATGTCAGTTGTGGTTTTTAAATCACAAATATAATGTCTTCCTAATACATCTGCTTTACCCCTAAAAGGGTAGCCATCTATTATTTTAATCATAGGCTGCTCAAAGATACTGTCCGTAATCATTTTTAAAGCTGTTTCGTTTCTAAAGAAAGCATCTGCTAATTTCTCTGCATTTTCTTTTTCTTTTATAGTAAACACTTTGCCGTGTTCTTCCTTAGCCAACTTATATGCTTTTGTGTTTTTCGATTGTACATCTACAAATATTTGTTTCTCAAATACATCTGGCTCTAGAATTGCTGTGTGAAATAGCCACCCATCACGCAAGGCCTGAGATTGTGCACTTCCGTACTTCAAAACATACTTATAAGTTTTAGGGCTACTTAATAAAAGCTTAATACTAGAACTAGATAATGCTAAATGATTTAATTCTCCATAATAAAAATCATCATTATACATTTTGTTAATTAGATCTTCTTCTTCGTAATGTTGACCGTTTAATAATTGTATCATCTCATATCTGCTTCAAAACAATTAATACTACAATATGGTTTTTGTTCTTCCATATCTTTTCCACATACTCCGCACTCGTATTTATCCTCATAAGGATTATCTAAATAAATAAACATATATTAAAGTTAAAATTAAACCCAGATAGCTAAAGCTTAATGCTATCATTTTTTCTTTGTATTTTTTCATATTCTTCTAATTTTTCTTCTACCCTCCTTGCTCTTTGTATTGCTCTTAGTTTATCACTTCTTAATCTATCTATAATATTATCAAAGGTTTTTCTTTCATTCTGTAACTGCCAGATATATAAACTAATATTAATCATCATCTTTTCAAACTCTTTCAGATCTTGATTATCACTTTTATCCCTCCACCTTTTTAATAATTCTAATACTGCGTGAAGATCTGCATTTGCTTGTAGGGTTGATAGATCCCTAATCATTTTATATTATAAATAATAGATCTTGCAACGTTTTCTTTACCCTGCCAATAACTCCATTTATTAATGTCAGCTTCTTCTATTGCTATCTTTTTATTTATTTCACATAATCTTACTTCTGCTTTTAAATCATCTAATTGTGTTCTCATTTTATAATTTCTTTTTTAATTGTTTGTATTTCTTTTCTCTTGCTTTTTCCCACCCCTCTTTTGCTATTGTTGCAAATTCATACAAAGCAGGTATGTCATCTAACATAGCGTCAGCATTCCATTCTAAATGAATAGTTCTTGCTTCATCTTGCCAGTCATCTACCTCTGCTTCTATATGTAAAACCCCTGGGGATTGACTTAGGCTAATTGTTCTTGTTACGTAATATTCTTTCATAGCTTATATAAAATTTTTATACTTATTTAAATTGCTTTTAAAATTATATTCATCTTTGTCTACAACTTCTAAACCACATTCTCTTGCTACATAATTTATATGCTTTGAAGTCGTGGGGCTTGTTGTTCTACCCCCTACATTCCAGGGTAGCTTAACTAAATAAGGGTATTTTTTCACAGCCACTAACGTATCGTATGAATATACATTGTTGCCATCTACTCTTAAATTTTGTTTATATTTTTCCATAGTTATAATTTTTATTAGTTATTGAATAAATTTAATAAATATTATAATATAAACCAAATAATTCTTATAAAATTTTAATTATTATACGATTGTACTCTGTGCGCAAGATTTTCTGGAATTAAATAACAAGGCTTCTGAATCTTTTTTTTTGTCCATAATGTAGTGTCAGGGCAAAACATATTTACTTCCTCTGGCATCTCCAAATCATTTAGCCAAAAAAGATAATTGCCACTAGGATCATTAACAAAATATAATGCCACGCAATCTTCTTTAATAAGTTTTTCATATTTATATTTTTCTATCATTTTATCTTTATAGTGTGTTTTTCTAAACTTCATTTCTATTACACAGCATTTGCCTTTTGGGGTATAACCTTTGGCGTCGTAATGCTCATAGCCTTTGCCACACCATTCCAGGTTCCATCCATCAAAGTTTAACAAAGTTACTATGGCTTGTTCCCACTTATGTACCTTATCTATCTTCATAAATTTCATTAAGATCGTTTATCCATCCTTGTACCTTTTTAATAGTGCCTTTACAATTACATCCACCTACATACTGATATTTATGATTCATATACTTTGCGTGCAACCTACTGATTAATTCTAATTCATCCTTAGATATTCTATTTGGGCTTTGATTGTTTCTAAATGCTGTCCAGTCAGTGTAGTCTATATAGTCCATTATTTTCTTTTAATCTTAATGTTGTTCAGAAAATTCTTTCTTTCTTCACACCCACAATCCTCACCCCAGATTTTTTTTACCAAATACTTAATGCCTGTTATTGTTGTTATTTTCTCTACTAAATCTCCTAATCGCATAGCTTATCTTTTAAATGTTGTTTGGCGTTCCTATATGTATTATATAAACTATAATAACTTATTTTGCTTTCCCTACTTAGTTTGCTTATGCTAGTTCCTGTTGCTACTATTGTAAAAATCTTTTTATCATACCAATACATTTCAGATAATTCCTCGTTAAGTTTGGTTCGCATCTGTTCATACTCCACTTCGTTAACACCTACGATCTCAGGCATTTTAGTTTGATCTACAAAATCTAATGGGATTTTTTTAATTCTGGATTCTACCTTGCGCAGATTTAGATACATACCTTTCAATATTTTGTAGATATAATAATAATTTACATCATCATCAAAAGTTATATTAAGCCCTTTCTCGACATCTTGTTGTAGTTGTATATACATTTCTTGACATATATCTTGTGCTACAACTTCATTGCATCCAAAAGATTTCAAAACATTTATCCAATCCTTATGTTTTAAAAAAGCTTTTTCTACTACATTAAAATGGTAATTCTTTTTTGGCACTAGGTTTCTGTTTAATAATATTTACATTATCAATCTCAAAACCTACATTATTAATGATGCTTTTTAACCTTATGGGTGCATCTATTGGTGTTGGTCTTGATCCTGTATCTGTATCTTTTATTTTCCTAGTGTGTATCATTGAGTACATCCAGTCAGTAGGATGTTGTATGTATCTGTGTATTACAAAAAAATCATCTGCTCTATTAACAAATTTGCCACCACCCTCTACATCAGAAGCCATTGGCGGTATAGGGTGCCCCTCATAATAATCACCCTTGCTATGTTTCTTTCTTAATGCTTCGGTGGCTGCGTGTGTATTTAGCCATATCGTTATGTTGTTTTGTTTACAGAAAATTCTAAATTCGCTGGTAGCTTGATAATCATATTCGTGCCCATTAATACCTTTCAAAATATCTCTATCTTTCATTAAGCTGTTATAGGGATCTATTAAAAACCCCTGATAATCCCACGCATCTTTTATGTTGCCTGCTAATTTTAACAAATCTTTATAGCTATATAATTTATCTGCTTGTACTAATTTAAAATGATTGTTTACATAATCACTTACTTTGTCAAGCTTCATTTTGCTCATTTTATTAATTGGCTGACAAGCTATAAACTCACAAAGCTTTCTAATGATGCTATATGCTTCGTTTTCGCTTGAATATACCAACCAACGTATATTGTGTTTTAGTGTGTATAAGAGCATTAAATAAAGGATTACAGTTGTTTTACCAACATTTGCGTGTCCTAGTATTACATTAAAATTAGATCTTTTAAATCTTATGTGTTCATCTAATTTCTTGTGTCCTAGTTTTAATCCTTCTTTTAATTTTCCTGTTCTTACTTGGTTTAATTTATCTAGTTCTTCTTTAAAGTTTATGAGCATTCTTAAGTTAGTTATTTTTTTTTAAATAAAAAAGGGGGCAACTAAGCCCCCAATATTAAAAAGGTAAATCATCATCTCTGTCTGGAGATTGTTCTACTGCTGTAATCTCTTCTACATAAGATCCTATTCTCCAGCCAACAATTGTATTAAAGTATTTTATCTCTTTGCTTTGTGGGTTTTCCCATTTTTTACCATATAAATTTACCTCTACATCTACTTTATCATTCGCTTGATAATGATCCAATAAATTACACTTATCTTTTCTAAATTGTAGTGTAAGAAATTGTGGGTAATCTCCAAAGGTTTTTATTATTAGATTTCTAAAGCTAAAATTACCTCTTGTTTCTGTTTGATTTATTTCTACTATTTGTCCTTGTAATTTCATTTTAATATTTTATTAAATTCGTCAGTAAATTCTCCTATATCTTTTATGTTTATAACACCTCTGCTCGCAAGTTCTATTGCTCCTTTAAATGCTACCTGCCTAATTATACTATCATTTGTGCTCATTGGTTTTTTATAATCAAACTCTGCTTTGCCCATTGCTTTTGCTGATTTATACTTTTCACTTGTTACATCATAGCTTATGCTATCACCTACAACATACGAAAAATTATCTGGTGCAGGAGTACTAAACCCGTAAACATCACCATTTTCAAATGTTACAGATACCTTTTTAAATTCCTTGCCATCTTTAGATGTCCAATTATTTTCTTGTTTAATAAATTTAATTTTTGATTTTTTCATAATTTTTAATTTTAGTTTTATATAATTTAATTTGTACTTGTTGGTCGTTAATTTTATCTGACATAGTTTGCACCCTATAATTCAAATAATCTATTAATTGATCTTTGCTTGTCATTTTCTTCTTTTTCTTATATACTCAGGTTTAATGTTTATTATGGCATCTGTATTATCTAGGTCATCTATATTATATTTATTAATAATTCTGCTTTCCAGATCTATTATTGTATATCCCTGTCTTGCTAATAACCTTACCGCCCTTATCTGTTCTTTTGCTCTTTCCTGTATTCTAAAAGATTCAAATATTTCATTAGTTATCGGCATCTAGTTTGTATTTAGAAAGTTTGTTATTAATCATTTGTATTAGTGTTTGTGCATCAGCATCATACTGAAGATCCCAATCACCTGTTTTTACACTATGTATTAATGATTCTCTAATTAAGTCTAGTTCAAATATGCTTAAATCAATTTTAAGTATATCGTCTGTTGTGTGTTGTTTTTTAAATATATTTTTCATAATTATAAGTTATTTTATATAAAATTATAAAAAATATTCAATAAAAACAAAAAAAGGGCAAAAAATTAATTTCACCCTTTGCTAACTAACTCAAATTATAAGAAAATTAAACTATTCAAAAACTGTCTAAATATAGTCATTTATTTTAACTTACCAAATTTTTGTAATGTAAAATTAATTCTTCTAGATCTTTATTAGAAAATTTTTTTATTTGTCTAGACATTGTTATTAGTTCGTCGGCTGTACCTTCTCCATAAGTACGATCAATATATTTACCCATTAAATAGTTTTGTCCCCCGTGAAACCCATTACAGCTTTTACACTGCACGTGTACGTTTTGGCTATTCCATCTTGTTGCGTAATGTCTGCGCGATACAAAGTGTCCAGCATCTACTTCTTTCCAGTGTTTTCTAATACCGCAAGTAACACACTGTACCTGTTCTTGTTTTGCTAATCTTGTTCTTATAAACTTGCTAAATGCTGTGTCTAACTTTCGCACTAAACCTTTTCTAGATATTTTTCTCATTTTTTATAAAGTTATAAAAAAATTTAATATTTTATATAATTATATATATAGTATATTATATAAGTATATTATATATACTTTATTATTAATAATATATATATTATATATAATAAGGAAATTATCTTCCTTGTCCTATATACTTTTTTTGGTAACCTTTAGAACTTTTTAACCTAGATTGATTTTTACTATGCGGATGGCTTTTGCGTTTTGGTTTTCTATATATTGCTACTTGTGCTTTCCTAGCCATTACTTACTACTTTTTGGATGTTTCTTAGGCAGTATATCATAATCCTGTGTATATTTTGCATTCTGAGATCTACCGTTTTTTATTAAATACAAAAAAGCATTTACCCTAGCAAACCCCCATTGTGATGCGCTTTTAACATTAGGGCTATGCGAGGTATTAAACGCACCTAAACCCCTTTGATAAACACTAGATAACATACCAACTGTTACACCATAACCTAATTTGTCTTTATATCTTTTGTTAAAGTCATTAGCTTTTTTTTGTAAAGTAGCACGATCTTTTGCAGTAACTTTAGCACCAGTTTTGCCTTTGGCACTACCTCCTGCACTTCCTTTCCCTTTAGGGTTTTTGTTTGGTGTTCCAGATCCTGGTGCTTTAGGTGATTTTACTATACCACCTCTTTTGCCAACTTTTGCATAGCCATCTTTTTTAACACATTTACCTTTTCTTTTGACATAACCTTTAGGGCATTTTTTAGATTTCTCATATAACTCGTGCTGTTCACAAGGCATATACCAAACCTTATCACCTTCTTTATGTATATGATGACCACTACAGCCAATATCCTCTGCTACTTGTTCAGCTTTTTCTTTGGTGCTATAAGCTAATCTTCCATTTATTACAGCATAATCATCATTTACTTTAATATATTCTTTAGATAGCTTCTTTTTGTCAATTTGTTTTAGCTTAGATATAGCCCAGTTTACGCCTGCACTACCACCCCAAGCATCCCACATTAATCCACCGCAACCCTCTGAGTAAGGTACATCTTTGTTTTGTTGATGTCTTTTAAAACTAGCCATTCTTGCAATAGTAGATCTTGTAAGTGCTTCACCACTAGCAA
>Ga0181401_1000199_pt1 | contig 24763 bp, 37 predicted proteins | sample 24SPOviralmetaG_FD_130130 | JGI IMG/M metagenome (GOLD analysis project Ga0181401, IMG submission 130130) | Marine viral communities from the oligotrophic San Pedro Time Series (SPOT) site, San Pedro Channel, CA, USA - 24 SPOT_SRF_2011-07-20 | ecosystem: Environmental > Aquatic > Marine > Strait...
ATTTTCTTTTATATAATGAAACATCTCAGCATTTGTTTTATGCCCATAAATGTCATCAATATCCATTGCCTTACCCTCACAGTGCTGACTTTTAGATGAACCCCCAATGGCTTTATTAAGGGTTTCTGAGCGATAAAAAGAGTTTATCTTTATTGGACCACCCACCCATTTTCTTAGTGGCTCAAATATATTCTCAGCAATTGATTTCATATTGGTTAAAATATTACCATCTGGAGTATTTGCCAAACCTAATCGCATAGCTGTTATGCTTTTGGTCGCCTCTTTTTCTGAAATATGTTGACTTATCATAATTTATATTTTAATTACTTGTTGCCCTCCTAATAGGTGTATTCAATTTATTTATAATTTCCTGTATTTCATTTTCAGTCGCTTGAATTTTAAATGATAAATCCGCAACGTATTGCATCCTAGTTTTACCATTTTTATCGATTATAGCAATAACAGGAACCGCACTAATGCTATTTTTAATATCAGCTGATTGGTCACTTAGCCAACCATATTTAATTTTAGCATTTTTAACAAAACTTAGATCATAAGTATTTTTAGCATTCCATTTCGCATTTATTTGGAAAACTGTAATCTCTTGACCTCTAGCATAAACCGCAACCAATACAAATATCACACATAATATTATTTTTTTCATTTACTAATTATTTCAAACAATTTATCATCTATTTTTTTAAGAGCATCACTATTTTCCTCGACTTTTTTTCCAGTGTTCATGATAGTTTCTCGAATTAATTTATCTTTTAAATCATATTCAGTCCTAGAAATCTCTGGCTCTGGCAATTCTTTTGCCTCTTGAATATCAGCTTGTAAAGCAAACCACATTCCAATTAATGATGATAAACCAACTCCAATGGCAATCAATGTTTTAATACTAATTTCAAATTTGCTATCCTCATTTAATTCCTTACTCATTTTAATAAAATTTATGTATTAGGTATAATATAATAACTACACTTATGCAAATAGGACATGGATGTATTAATGCTAAATTCATTTTTTATTTTTATTATTTTTAATTTTCATTATTGTATAAACTATCGTGACAACTAATAAAATTATTCTTAATGAAACCTCAATATTGGTCATTGATATGCCTAGCGCTAAAGTATTTAAAGAATATAATTTCATGTCTTGTATTTCCATTTTTTTAACTTATTTGTTCAACCTTATTTGATAACTCAAGTATGGCCCTAAAATATGTGTGATCTGTTAAATCATCTTGTAAATATGTAACGCCATTATTGGTAACCGCATAACAATTAAAATTATCAGAACTCAAATCAAATGCACTTTGGTTTTTAGTTATTAATAAATCCATTATTTGTGTCATTATATCATTGGCATCTAAATCACCCCCAACATCACCCAAAAATCTAGTTACAACCTCGATTCTAGTTATACATTCAACATTGTATTTAGATTGATTGTCATCTATTTGGCTAGTAGATAAACCATAAACCCTAACAAAAGGATAAGTGGTATCTGATGGCACCCTGTTATAAAACAATACATTATTACCATCTAAAGTTACTGATCCAGAACAAGCGTTGAAAATCTTTTTTCTAATAAATTTAATTGGATCTTTCATTATTTAGTTAATTTTTTTAAATCTTTTTCAATGTCTTTAAGTAATTTATTTAATCCTATTCTAACCGCTGGGAAAAAGAATGGTTGTGGATTTATATTTACTTTACGCTTTCCATTGCCTTTATATAATCTTTTTATTTCACTAGGTGGTATTCCTAATTTTGCCGCATCTTTAACATCTACTCTGGTCCCAGTTCCAAACTCTTGATAAGGAGCATATTTTGCCTTGGCAAATATTACAGCGGTTGTTCCCCTAGCTTCGCTTCCAATACTTTGTTTTAAATCACCACCAGTATATTCAGTTCCCTTATAAACTGGAGCTTTGTCAATAGCTTTATTTTGAATAAATACAGCCGCATGAGCGATGTTTTTTGATAATTCAGTTGTAGATTCTTTTTTTAATAATTGGATTTTTTTACTTAATCTAGCTAAATCTCTTTTATCAATTTTTATATTTATTGCACTCATGATCCAACTTTTACGCCGATTATTGTAGTATAATTTTTATAATCAGATTCATAAATATCACTAATTCTATAATCTTTGCTTTCGCCCTCAACTTGAAAAAACCAATTGCTGTTAATATTATCATCTATAAAATCAATAGTATTTGTTCGGCATATTAATTCAACATCAGTTTTTGTTTGTCTTTGCCCATTCTCTGATGACCTAGGACCTTTTAATTGTTTATAGTTGGCCCAGATAGATATATAACTAGTGCTACCGGCTTGAAAACCACCAAATCCATCAGATGTCTTAGTTAATTGTTTTATTACAATTCTAGTATTTAATTTTCCAGGGTTCATTATAGAAACATTGCTTTATATGAATTTAAAACATCCCTAACATCAGTCGGAGCTTCATTTATACTTGCACCAGAAATCCAATCAACTCTATTTTCATAATAGGTTGTAGCTAATTGTAAAATGGCTTGTTGCAATAATGAATCATCTAATCCAGCGGTTATATAAACGACAGTCACTTTTTGAGCATATCCATTATCCAACTCAATTGTTTCTTTGTCTAAACCTATATTTGTGTGAGTTAAAGCCACACCATCGGCATGAATACTAGATATTGTGGCAACAGGACCAAAGGGTATATCAAAAATTCCATTAGTTTCATCTAAGTAATAAGATCTATTCTTAGCAACAATATCTCTTGAAATATAATTCTCACACCAGATTCGAGCTTGTGTTATTTGTCTAGCAATAATTGCATCATCAGCGGTTGTATCTATTTTTGCAAATAGTTTTAAATCAGCGGATGATACGATTTCTGATCCTGTTGTTGAATTAATTTTTACTTGCCTCATTTTTGGTTTCTTTTGAATCGAGTTTTAACTCTTTAGTTTCTTTTTTAATTTTTGATTCTTTTTTTTCAATTATAGATTTTGCCCATTTTTTAGCAATCCATAATTTTGCCTGTTCATGACCTAAATTAATTTCATCACCCTCATTGTGTCTTTTGCCATCTTTAAGAATAGATATTAATAATTTTATTTTCATAATGATATTTTATGTAAAGATAAAAAAAAAGTGCCACTAGGGTTTTAATCTAATGGCACCTTAAACTTATTTATGAAATCAATGCAAAGTTATCAAAATTTTCTTTATATGGGCCATCAATTCTCAATCGAATAGTTTTTTGTTCATTATTTTTAATAATAAAAAATCCTTTTAAATTTTCCATATAAATAGCAAAGTAATCAACATACTTTTTTTTATAACATTTACCCTCTCTCCTTAAAACAATTTGCTCTGAATATTTGTTGTGTTCACCTTTTACCCTTGTATTACTAACATATTTAATTTGTATCTTATATAGATTCCCGTTTTTTTCCAAAATACAATCATAATAAGAGGCATCAAGTAAAGGCATCGATACATTAAAACCATTTTTCATGGCGGTTGCTGTAAAAAGATATTCGCAATAACAACCTTGTTGGTTTTGATTCACTCAATCAAGATATAAAAAAAACCGACTAAATTAATAATCGGTTTTTCAACATTCACTTTAGATTAAAACAAAACAATTATAAATGAAAACTATTATGTGAATGTACTATCTTTTCAATTTGTGATGCTAACTTAAAAATTTCAAGTTTTTTAATTGCTGGGAGTTCTTTCCATATTTTTGGATCAATAGAACTATTAATCATATCATCAATTTTAATCATTTTCATTGTTGTTTGATAATACTGAGATTGATAAAATAATTAATATTGTAGCTGTTAAAAAGTCGGATGATAACAATATAACCCTAAACCCTAGAAAGAGCAATAGAAACGCTAAAAAGTACCTTAAACGCTGTTTATTCATTTTCTTTAGTTATTGAGATTAAACCTTTTGAATAGCTTTTAAATACATTGTTGATGACATTCCTTTCATGTTGCTTTTGCCTTTTAGTTTTGTTTAAATTATGTATAAATTTTTCTTTGTATGGCATAGTTATATTTTTACAGTTAAAAGAATCATTATTATAGTTGCTACTAAATAAAAGCTCAATAGCCATTTCCAATTGTTTGGATTTTGTTTTAAGAATTTTTTATACATAATTAAAATTTTATAAATTCACTTGTTTGAAAATATGGTTTTAGAGCTTTATTAATTATTAATTCACCATCTAAGTCATAAGAAACATTAGCTTGATATTTTTCAGTTGATAATATAGTATTACCATTATTAGTTAAAGTTTGATCTATTTTAATTTTGTGTGAATAGTAAGATTTTGATTTACCTATCAAATAAACTTTTCTAATCATCCAGTTGTTTTTTGTTTGTTTTAATAATTTCATACACCAAATATAAAAGAATATTTTTAATTACAAAATATATTTTGCATTTATTTTATTATTATTTCACTTTACTCCATAAAAAAAGGGGTAATAAATACCCCTTTAATTAGTATAATAGTTATTATTACGGAGTTTCTAGTGCTGCTTTTGCAGTGCTGAATGTTCCATCGATAATACCATTTGGCAAGTATGTTGCAAGTGCAACTCTTTCCATTACTCTTACAGTAACAAATCCATCTCTTACGTTTGTTCCATCCTCTGTAAAGAACTCAACAGATACGTTATCTCTAACCCATAACTGAGCCGCTTGTCCAAAGTTACCAACTAGGAATGTTCCAGGGTTAACTTCGTTATTTACAGCGATTGGCACACCTAAGAAATTAGGTTGTAACCCTTGATAAACTTGATCCTTTAGATAGTTATTATTACTATCTTTTAATAATAGGATTTTATGAAAATCAGTTGGGTTTAATAAGATATAATCAGCTTTGTAATTAGCAATCTGTAATTGGTTGATTGCCGCAACTAATACGTCAAATTCATTTGCCGCTTCAACTGATTGATAAAATTTACCATTAGATGAAACATCAAAGTTAGTTCCTGAGTTATAAAAACCATCTAGGTTTGGAGCTGTTCCATTTCCGCCAAGGATTTGGTCATCCTCAACCTCCATTAATTTTGCCGGTACTCTAGCTGATAGGTAACTAGAAATTTGAGGCGTATCATGTAACATCTCATCAGATATTCTTAAATACGTTCCAATTTTTCTAACATTAGCATCAGTTGCAGTCATGTCAAAGTCAGTTTGACCTAGTGTTGAACCCTCAGCCGCAGCCGCTGCTCCATTACTATATCCGCTTTCTTTAACATATCTTACAACATCACTATTAGTTGAACCAATAGGAATAAGTTGTCTGATGTTTTGTGGCGTTGTAGGATCGAATTTATATCCTGGTATTCTTTGTGGTGGTATTACATCACCAGTAAAGTCAGCCGCAACAGTCATATCAGCTTTTATTTCAAATGCTGATGATCTGTTAGAGCCATTTCTCATTGAATCTAAAGCACCCTCTTTGATAGCTTTTGTTAAGTTGCCACCAAATGATTTATCCTCTTTTTGAGATGCTTCGAATCTCTTTTTGTTAGATACTTCAATAGCATCCATTCTCTCAGTGAATTTTTGTGTTAGGTTTTTGATCTCTCCTTTTAGAGCATCATCTGCCTTGCCAGTTGCTGATTCAACTGCCTGTCCATGAGCTTTTTCCAATTTAGCATCTATAATATCGCCTAATTGGTCAAGCTGATTTTTTACATTTTCATTCATTTTAATAGAATTTTAAAGTTTGTTAATTAAATATTTGTAAATATCAACCTCATGACTTTTTTCGACTGGCTCAGTAGTTTCCTCAACTGGCTGAGTAGCATTAATGAAATATGTTTTGAGTTTAAGTATTTCTGATTCTAAGGCATATCCCATATCATCCGATATGTTGCCTTTTCTTAGTAGCTTACAAATGTTATCATAACGCTTGTAAACCTTATCAATATCGACCATTCCTTTTACATCTAATATCTTTGCCTGGTCATTAGCGGCCATCGTAACGGCACTTATTTCATATAGTTTAACCTCTCTTATTTCTCTGTAATCATTCATCATTTCTTTTACAATTGGCATAATACCAACTGAATTTTCAGTTATCACACCGGCTTTCATTAGCTCAATCACATCATTACCTAATTGAGTTTTTGGAATCTCGGCTGTAAATACCAATCCTTTTTCATCCTCATAAAGCTCATTCATTTTACCAATTGGTTGCATCATATCGTGTTGATATAAATACTTTACTCTTTGGCCATTCTCTTGAATTGTTTTTTGATATGCACCACGCCTAATAATATCCATGTCACTATCCTTGTTGTCAAAGTAAGATCCATAACCTTTTACAATATTATTTTTCTCATCTAAATCAATTATTTCATCCCCAATTGGTGCTGATTTGTATATAAAATTCATAATTATATTTTTTACAAAATTAGTAATTTTTTATTATTAATTATTTTCATCTGTTTCATCGATGATTTCTCTTGTTATAATTGTTTCAAATACTGGATTGACAATATTTGTCAATGTAAATTCTGGTATTCTTTGATTACCTAATCCAACACCAATGTTATCTAATTCAGTTACTGGAATAGCACCCTCATCTGGAATTGGTATAATTCGACATCTGCAATTAATTACATTTCTAGCCGAACCCTCGCCAGGCCGTGGCATTTCCTCACCACCAACAATAAAATTATCAGTCATTCGAACTGTTTGACCATTAGCCGCCTCATGCCATGGGCGCTCCCTACCATCCATAACAGTTAGCCATCTTTTAGATAAATCATTTTTAGAAAATAATGTTGTGGCACTCTTTTCAGCGGCAAAGTTTGCGGCCCTTGTGCTTTCAGTTCTTACTAATCTTTGCGCTTGAAATTTACTATAATGTTTAAACTTAGAACGTAATATCCTGGCCTTTTGTTGCGCTCCTAAGCTCATAAACTCCGGATCTCTCATTAATTGTTGTGTAATCTTTATTAATGTTTTTTTAGCTGTATTAGCAACACCTGTGACATTAGTTGCAGCCACTTGACCGCCATAAGTTGCAAATGCTTTTTTCCACTCGCTTTCATAAGGTTTTGAATCCGCTTTTTTTATATACTTTTCAAATGTTTTAAAATACCATTTGGCGATATGATTGCCAATTGATACATACATTTTTTCATATTCTTTTTGTAATGAATCCAAAGTAAATAATGATTCATATCTTGTTATACCAAAATCATTAAAATTCTTAACACCCTGGTTATAATTCTTTTCATAATATTTTGTAAGGGTTTTTATGTTTTTATTTTCTATAATATTTATTTGCTTATCTAATGATGCTAAATAATTATTATCTAAAGAATTGTTTTTATAAATTGGTTTTGATTTGTTTTCAAATTGAGAATAACAAAAAGCAACACGCTGGTCAACATCTGGAAAATCCCTTGTTGCCTCATCATCTATAACACATCTAGCAATAAACTGTCTTTCTGATTCGTTTGGTTTTGGTATTGGCATTATTCATTATCTAATTGGTTTAACTTTCTCTCGGCATAATTTAACATCGATTCACCACCCCACCCAAGATAAGCAACATAACCTTTATCTCGCCATGGCGTGTCTTTAAACTTTGGATTTATTTTATTATAACCACCACCTTTGGTTCTAGATAAAAAGCTAAAAGTTCTTTTTAAAACTGATAACGAAAGTTTTTCCCTTGAAATTAATTGGTTCATCCTTGAAAGCCCAATAGTTGTCATTCCATCAACCTGGTCACGCCCATATTTATCAATCCAATTTTTAACTCTTTTAGCGTTGTTAGTAGCACTTTGAGGGTAGTCATCATAACCCTCGGCTTTAGATTCTTTTTTAGAACTCATTGGATGGCCCTCTGGCAATAAATCTGTATCATGTTTACCTCCTTTATATTTACCATTTTTAAGGGCGAATAAATATGAATTTACTCTAGCCATAGCCCATTGGTCCGGACTTGATACACTAGGCCGAACACTACTAGGGTTGGTATTATAAGCGCCAACACCTCTATTAAAAACCTTTTTTAAAGTTCCTAATGATGTTTTTTTTGATTTCGCACTAACCGAATCGTTGTGATCATCAGCTTTTTTCTTTAATGCCTTTTCAACTCTAGCCGAGACCTCTGCCTTATACTCATCATCGTGTGGTTTATCCTCATGATATTTCTCATCCTCTATCGCACTTATATACTCATTATGAGTTTTAAATGGCATATAAACCAATTCACCATCCATGTCATGTGAATGACTACCCTCCCCACCTAATTCAATAGCTCTATCCTCGGCCTCTTGTCTTGTAGTAAAGACATCGGTCATTCCGGGTACTAATTTTTTTATTTCAATATTAGTTATTGGAGTTTTTTTTTTATCCTCTGAGATTTCAGCTGGTTGTGGTTCCGGCATATCTATTGGCTCACCACTAACAGGAATTAAATTAGCTGGGATATAATAATCATCTAATATTGGATTTTCCTCATCGTGGCTGTAAGACATTGCCGCTCTTTTTTCATTTGGAGTTAACCACCACGCTTTGGACATCTGATCAACAATCTTGTCTGTTTCCTCTTGTAACTCTGGAATGACACTAAAATCATATTCAATACAAATGTTATCGCCATACATTGGAGCCAACCAACGATTCAATTCATCTTGTATCTTAACAAGCTCTGGAATAACACAATTTTGATATAATGCTTTCTTTGCCTCTTTCATGTTGTTATAAGTGCTGGATTCAGTATTGTTTAATAATTGAACTGGCACATTATAAATATTACATAAATCTTTAATTGAGGCATTGTATTGCTCAATCAAACTCATATCAGATGCATTTAAACCAAAGTTAACCCAAGATAATTTCTTTGGTGTGATAATTATATCACCGGCTTTTTGACTTCCCTGGTGGTTTTTTCTAAACTTATCTTTTAATTGTTGCGCTTGAACCTCATTTAAATCACCCTCATCACTCATTAAAATACCCCTGGCCGTCTGATTTTGTAGGAACTTAACTCCGCTTTCTGTCGCCTCGTTATTAGTAGTCATCGACCTTAAACCAGCTTTTAGGGGTGATTGGCCATAAAGATGTGAACCGGTACCATCATAATAAGGATTAAAATCTTTTATATGACACATTTGTTCGGCTGGTATGTGATAAGTTCCGTTATATTCAATGGTGTATGATTCAACCGGTTTCATGATACCACCTGAGTTGATTTCCATTATCTGAGATGGCATAACGTAAAGCTCAGTATATTTATTAATATTATCACCTGTCTCTGGTCCAATACCATAAATGTATCGGTTCCCTGTTAATTTACCAAAAGCAATAACCTCACTAATCCATGAGGCATAAGATTGTGCTGGATTTGGTCGCTCTAATAATTTGTGTAATTCGGTATGCTCAAGCTCAACCAAAGCATGTTTCTTTAACATATTAGCTTTATACATTACATTGGCATCGCTTAGTCCACTAGATAGCGCCTTATATCGCTTATAGCTATTGTCATTTACTTTTTCATATATGTGAAAAGGGATAGTTGATGCCGCCTTAGTGATGATATTTACAATTGAATAAATTGTTGCATTTTTCCTGTAACCATCATTAATATAAGTTTCATCATTTTCAGTATTCCAAACAATTGTATTGCCTAACCAATTGTAAATTGCTCGGTTATATTGTTCGTTTGTGTTTTGTGATTTAGTGTTTATTATAGATTTAAACCTATCAAAGAATGATGCCATTAATATAAAATTTTATGTAAAAATACAAAATAATTAATTCTTAATTATACAACAAAAAAATCATTGCGATTGCGCCATCTTGAATAAACACAATATCGTATTGAATCCATCAAGTGATCTGCTTGATTTGCTTTTGGTTTATTAATAATCGTGCCATCTTTTAATTCATCAAAAACATATGATTGCTGTTCTTTTAAAATGTTAATTGATTCCTCACTAACATAAATATCAAACTCTTTTAATAAGCTAATACCAGCGTTAATACTACCGGCACCCTTGATGGCTGGTTTTGCCCATATACTCATTTGCTTTAATTCCTCAATACTCTTTGGCTCGGCACTATCACAGTAACAAATAAAATCATCTAATTTTTCTTTTTTTAAGAATTGTGCAATATCCCTATTTGTCATTCCCTTTTTATATAATAACTCATGAATGTATAAATTATTTTTATGTTTACTTACTTTAACAATTGCCAAACTATCTTGAGAGAATCCAAAATCAATACCAATAACCTCATCATCTAATTCTGGGAAATCTTTATAAGGAATGTAATTCCAATTCTTAAATATTTGCTTTTCACTAAATACCGCTCTTTGGCCCTCTCCATACACCCTCCAATAATCTGGATCTCTTTCCCTTATCCTTTCAATTTCATCAACTAATTCTTTAGGCAAAAACTTATTATCCTTGTATGTTGATATAAATAATGCAGCATCATCCCTCTCAGCTAAATCATAAAGATAATGGACCGGATCTGAGGGATTGAAATCAATATAAACCTTTTTTCTGGTTCGCATTACCAATTGTTGGTAATCTTCAAAGAATAATTCATTACCCTCATTAATCCATAATATATCCCTAGCGGATCCCCTTATTTTCTGCGCATCATCAGCACTGAACATTTCTAATGTATGGCCATTGAAATCAAATGTGTTTTCTGACTTATTATGAACGCCATTCCAATAGATACCTAATTGCTTTGATATATGTAAAAAATCTCTTAAAACTGACCTTTTGAGTGCTGGTAGTGTTTTTCTAACTATTGATATTGTTAATGGATTCTTTTCGGTAGTCATTAAGTATAAACAATATTGCATCAATGACCAGGATTTGCCGGATCTTGTACCGCCTTGAAATATATTTAATCTTTTTTCTGAGTTAACCGCCTGGTAAAATTGTTTATTGCAATACTCAGTTACTTTTTGTCTTTGGCTGGTGTCCATTCAATTAGTTTGCTTTCAATAGTGCTATCGTGTTGAATCTCTTGCCTTTCGATATACCCTCTTTTTTTTCCTTTTGTTTTTAATAAAAATATTGTTGCTGTAACATTACCCTCTTGTATTTGTTTATGTAATTGACTTTCAGCAAAATCCAAAGTAATATCCTCAATAGATTTAACCTCAGCCGCATACTTAGGATCATTCTTTAACCAATTATAATGAGTTTGTCTATTGATGCCAACTGTTCTAACAGCCGTTGTAACAACTGATAAACTTTTTTCTAATGCCTGGAGCATTAATCTTTTTTTATGTGTCGATACTTGCCTATTTGCCATTTAACAAAAATACATAAAAAAAAGGGAGTTGTAAAACCCCCTTTAATTACCTAATGCCAATAGCTCTCGCCTGGCTTCTTACGTTAGGTTTTTATATATTCTTTTCCATTTATTTTAATACTTAGTTTGGAATCTAGCTTTAACATTCTATCAATAATTACTTGGCAATACCTAGGGTCAAGTTCCATGCCGTAACATTTCTTTTTAAGTTGATGTGCTGCTACCATTGTTGAACCACTCCCTAAAAAAAAATCACAAATTAATTTTGTTTCGTTTTTAAATTTATTTATTGACCAACTAATTAATTCAATAGGTTTTTGTGTTGGATGTACTCTGTTTATTTTTTCAGATGCTTTTGTAAATTGTCTTACAACACTCCTAGCATTTGACCATGCAAGTTCACAATCTGTTTGGTCGCTTTCTCCATTATTTTTATCCCAAACTATCCAACATTCAGAATCTGGCAAAATGCTTGAATAATAATTTGCACCCCACCAAATATGAATTGCATTTGGAAATAATGAATAAATTAATTTAAATGAATTTTTTGCTGCATCAGTATTGTCATCACCTAATATATCACCACTATAATTTTTACTTAACACGCCACTATTAGAAACAGCATTCATTCCATAAGGAGGATCAGTAAAAATCATATCAGCTTTTTCTCGATTCATTAATTTTGCCACTTGGTCGCTGTCTGTACTGTCTCCACAAAGTAAACGATGCTCTCCTATTTCTATTAAATCTCCTAAAATAACATCTACCTTTATTTGTTCTGGTTCGGTATAATCATCTTCTTCAGCTTCAAGTTGTATTTCATCAAACTCTGGTAAATTTAAACCCCAATCATTTAATTCTTTTACATCCCATTCATTTGCCAAAATATCCCAATCCCAATCACCAAAGCCAACATTATCTTTAATTATAAACTCTTGTTTTTGTTTTTCGGTCCAACCAATTGCCTTATGAATATAAATCTCAAATAAACCAGCTGATTGACACGCTTTTAACCTCATATTGCCACCTAAAACAATCATTTTTTCATCAACAATAATTGGTCGTTTTTCCAACATTTCTGGAAACTCTTTTATTGATTTAACTAATTTTTTAAATTTAGAATCAACAACATATCGAGGATTATTTTTATTTTCTTTTACAAGTTTAATATTTACTTTTTCAATCATTTTTAGTTTTTTTATTGTACAAATATAAATACAAATCCCATATTTTATCACTTGCATATTTTTGATATGCATAAGTTTTAGGTGATCTAATTAATTGGCCATCATCATTTATTTCAACATAACATTTTTTTTTGCCTTTAATCGGAACTATATAAACTTTTATATTGTTTTCTAAACACCAGGATTGAGCTTTTAAATATTTATTCATTCTGTGCCGGATATTATATCTTTTAAATTAGGATCTATATCTAACAATAATTTTTTATTATTCTCAACAATCATTGCGAACCCTAAGAATAGGTAATTTAAAGCATCTGCATAGCGACTATCTATTGGCTCGGCTTGATGCATACTAGGATCACCAGAATGGCTTAATATAGCTTGTATATGCTTATTAAAGAACACCGCCCAAACTTCCATAGGTTTTATACCTATACTTTCCGCAGTTGTTTTAAAATTGTTTAATACATCAATACTTTTGTTTGTGTATTCTGGTTGCTTAGCATCCATAATATCTTGAGCTTTGTCTAAGATAAATTTTTTAGTTTGTAAAAATTCTTTTTGATTCATGTTATTTTTATGTTATTTATATGTTAAAATGGCACATTATCTTTTATTACTTGTATTTTCTTTTCGCCTTGATATATCTCTTTATAAATTCCCCCATTATCAAAATCTGGTGCAATTTCAAAATCACCTAGCTGCCCATTCTCTTTCCTTTTAACCTTTTCCACATGAACCCTTACCACATCACTTTTGTATTTAGTTTTTTGTCCTATGCATCTATATGCAATCAAACCATTATATGCCTTATTAAAAAAATCAGCACTACCAGAAATATCATATAATGTTGGTTTTTTATAAACACCACCCTCACTTTCTATTTTCCTAGGGTGTGCCACTAAGAATAAATGAGTATTTGTTTGCTGACAAAACTGAGTTATCTGGCTAAGTATTTTACCTATATAACTATGATCTCTTTGTGCTGAATGATCAAGCATATTCCATGGATCTATCACACAAACATTTATACCCTTTTGAAATACAAGCTCTTTAAATGCATTTAAAATTCCTTTTAGAGTTAAGTTTTCTAAATCAATTTTAATCCAAAAAAAATGATCCTCAATAAAATCTTTAGTATTGTTTAAATCATCACTATTACAATTCTTTTCATTTAATTTATTTGCTATTCTTTTAATATGGCCCTCGTAAGGGAATGATTCTGGTGAAAACATAGCACATCTAAAGTCATGTTTAGTGGCTAAGTTGCATAAAATTTGATCCAATATATCTGATTTACCACTATTTGGAATACCACTTACAACTGTCCATTCACCAAATGCCATTTTAAAAAAATCATCAGATCCTGGCAATCCAATAGAATAATTTGTTATTCCATTTTCATTAAAATTCAATACATCTTGCCAGATATTATCTAAGTTTAAAACACCCTCTAAAGGAAAGTTCTTAGCTTCTTTAATAATGTTTCTAAGCGTTTCGCCACCCTTACTAATTAAGACCTCATTAGCATCCTTATAATCGCCAAATTCAACATATTTGCATTTATATTTTCCAAATCTTCTAGCCAGTTCATTTCTCAACTGTAATCCAGCATCATCATTATCAGTACACAAAATAATTTCTTTTTTATCTTTGAAAAATTCCCAGCAATTATCCAAATACTCTAATTTTTGTGAACCTTTACTGGCACCATTTGGAACTGAACAAACACTATACAAACCAGATTCATGCAAACTAAGCGCATCCATTTCGCCCTCAACTATATAACATTTATCAGAATCTTTTACATTATCAATGCCATAAAATATTAATTCAGCTCCAGAAACTAATTTGAAATTCTTTTGGCCATCTCGATATTTAACATTGATAACCTCACTAGATCTGTAATAATTAAAATTTATACATCGCCTTTTGGCTTGAACTTGCGGCATATATTCAAGTGATTCACCAATTTTCCAATGAACTAAAGTTGGCTCAGTTATGCCTCTAGTGAGAAACCATTTAATTACTTTGTCATTTAAATTACAGTTAACTTTTGGTGGTAAAACATAATCGATTTTTTGTTTAAATTTAACATTGCCACCCCATCCACAATTATGACAATTATATAAACCCTCATCTATATTTACCGATAAACAATCATCTCTTTTATTTTTTCTAGTGTGGGAACACTTAGGGCATTTAGTTTTAACTGATCCATTGGAACGCTTTAAGATAATACCTAGAGCCAACAAGTCATGATAATGATTCATAAATAATAAATTTCTTTAAATATAAAAAAATTCTTTTAAAAATTAAGTAAAAAATTTAATTCTTTGTAACTTAATAAGTTTACTTTTTCAATAACATAGGCCTCAACTCTAGTCATTCTTAGATTTTTGTCTTGAAAAATTATATTGTTTAAAGTAAATCCCTCAAAAATATATTTTGGATAATTACAAGTAAATAAGGCAAATATTTTGCAATCACTTTTAGCATATTTAGGAATCATTAGGGGATGATTTTTTTTTCTATTTACTTTTATATCAACGCTTAATCCATTCCAATTGGCATCATAATCATCGGTCTTTAATTCTTTTGATGTGTTATGGATTTTAAAATCAGGATATAAATTAAATTCCCTACAAAATATAAACTCGCCACCAAATCCAGCTATATTTAAATCTAAACTAGATTTTTTATTAACTGTTTTGTGGCCATCCCAACCGGTTTTGATTTTATTATATTGCCTTTGCATGGCGCATAATTCAACAATCTTTTGTTCACTTTCATCCAGAGTATATATTTTATTAATTTCCATTAGCAATAAAATCTTTTAATACTTGAATTTCAACATTGTTCAATATTTGACTTATATTAAATTCATTAAGTTTGTTAGTTTTAGTTATTGCACCCAATCTTTTTTTGCCATCCGGATCTAAATAAATAACATATTTTTTTATGCCTTTAATTTTATAAAAGCATTTTGGTTTGTTTTGCTTTTTATAATTTTCCATAAATCGATGAATAAACATAATGCCATTTTTATCATGATTCCTTAATTTTAAAAGAGTTAAAAAATTATCTTTCCAAAACTCATCATTTCTTATATGCTTAACCGATAGGTAAATATCATTCAAATCGTATTTATCAATCCTAACACATCGTTCAATACATTTAAACCATCTTTGTTTTTGATTATCACTTTTTGGGCGATACCTTAAATCAAATAAATCAACAAAGTGAGGAAATGCTTTTTGTATTTTCTCAGTTTGGGTAATATTACTTTTATTGTTATTATTATATATATTAATATTACTTTGTGGCGGATTTTCCGACATCGGTTTTTTCCGACATCGGTTTTTCCGCTTTCGGTTAGCTTTTAAAATATAGTTGTAACCTTTAAATTTTCCTTTGTCAGTAACCTTTTGCCTTTCTAAATAACCCAAATCAATCAATTCTTTTATCTTAACTCTAATGGCATCTTTGCCCTCTTTGAAATGACCACATATAAATTCAATGGTAATTTCCTGGTCGGCTGTATGTGAAAATAAATAAGAATAAAGACCAGTGGCACCAATAGAAATGCCTTTATCCCTAAAAATATAGCTGGGAACTATATTAAAATTATCAAATTTTTTAGGTTTTAGAATCTTATTGTATTTCATAAATAAGCCGCTAAGTAATAAATTTATTCTTTGTCAACCAAACCTTTGACTTGATCACAAAAATCCCTAAGTTCTCGAAAAGTATCAAAAAATTGATTATATGTTATTTCCTCATCTTCGTATAAGTACCATAAAAAATCCATTAACAAATCAAATTCCGGTTCATTTGCCTCACCAATGTATTTATAAGCATATTTAAAATCATCTGTGCTAGTTTGTGTCCATCTTACCCTTTGAGAATCTGGCTCAAAGTAAATTTTTTTAGTGCGATTAATTCCCATTATTAAAATATTTATCTATTGTGTTGATACATTCATCCAAATTATTATGCCAAACAGCCACCCAATTAGCATTTTCAAGCCATTTAAGCCACTTTTTTTGATTCTCTGTGGGTTTGTTATACCCAGCTTTTAATTCAATCGCTAAACCGCTTTTATTTAAGTTTGGTGTAAATATCATTAAATCCGGTATGCCTGGCTTAGTGCCTAAATATTTCATCTTATATTGTTCAAATGGCGTTCTTTTACCCTCATTGGCTACATGAGTAAATAATGCTTTTGGATATTTTAAACTCAAATATTTCATTACTTGATTTTGCAACACATCCTCTTTTCCTAAATATTTAGCATAAGGGTTTCTTTTCATAAAATTTTTTTACAAAATTAAAAAATATTTAATCTGTATCAGCCATAATATAAATAATTCTTTTCATTTCTTTGCAATCCGTTAATAAATTTCTATTTTTTTTAACCAAATCATCTAAGTTTTTTTTTAAAGAATCATTTTCAAATAATAAAACATTATAATTATTTACAAGTGTGTTAAGATCCATTTGTTCTTTATTGATTCCAAGTAATTTATCTTTTTTAATTTGTAATTCATTATATTTTCTAGCAAAATAATGATTGCTTTTTAACATATATGGCAATCCTTTAATTGCATTAATAACTGTTGCATGAGTTCTGTCAACAGATTCTGATATATTAGCCAGTGAATTATCAGTGTGCCTTTGGCATAGCTCATAATAACACGCTCTAGCAAAAACATATTTAAACAATCTTGATCGTTTATTTATATTTAAGTCAAAATGTTGCTCAACTAATTTTTTAAATTTTTCCATAATTATATTAAATAAGAACCATCATCAGCAAATTGATACCAATGATAGCTGGTTGGTTGATTTGTTAAAAGATATTTTTTCCATTGATCTAAGGCGCTTTTATATGCCATTCGACCAAATTCAATGTGCTTTTCATCTAGTGTGTGGACCTCAACAGTAAATGGAAAAGAGGTTGTAACTGCTATAAATTTAAAATTTTCAATACCGCAAACATCCATATAAAAAGCCGCTTGTAAATGATAATTCCATTTGTAAATATCTTTTTTAAATCCCTCTGGTGAATTATCCTGGCAAGTTTTTACATCACTTATAAAGTTTGACATTCTATTAATGCAATCTGGCCGAACCCTTACATCAATACCATCCATCTTACTATAATGAGACAATTCCTTTTCACCAACACAATATTTTTGAGCTAACCTATTCTCTTTAAATGATTTTTTTATTTGATTAATTATATAATAAATATCAGATTCTAAAACTATTTTATTTTGTGCCAACTCTATTTGTTTATTATATTCCTCTTTTCCGGCTTTTGTTCTTTTATCTATTTTATCGATTATGTGATAAATGTCATCAAAATCCTCTGGTTCCAAAAGTGCTTGATGAACAGCGGTTCCAAGTTTCATAGCTGATGATTCTCTAAATTTTCTATTTATAAAATGATAAATAGATTTTTTCCAAATTTCTTTTAACCCACTAGCACTAATACTATTGTGAGAATGATATTGATCATTACTATCTTTAATTATTTTCATTGGTTATAAATTGTTGATTTTTAATTGTTTCAAGTACAATATTATTATACTTTTTTTGTTCCTCATTGCTTTTAAAATAAATTTTATATCGACACCATTTATATGTTGATTCTTTTTTATTTTCAAAAAACAAATCTTTTATTAATTCACCCCATAATCTTAATGGTCGATAAATTTTAGTTGCTTTAGTTACTTTCATTTTTTATTAATATTTATTAATCGGTTTTTTACTCTTTTTAATATTTCATCGCCATCGTAATAATCTTTTTGATTGTTTAAATTAAAAGATATTCTATAATGCATTTTGTTCTTAATTCGGCTTAAATTAATTACATTAATATCGTATTTAGATTTATTTAAATTTCCATTATTACCACTAAAAGAAATTATATCCTCATCGATTAAATGATTCAATAAAAAATAAATATCATCATTAGTTAAATTTTTTCTTTTTTCATTAAAAGATTTGTAAGTTTTTTCAAACTCTTTTTTTACTTGTTTAATTGATTTCATATATAAATTTTAAAATTGATTTTAAATTTAAAAAAATATTTTAAATAAATCAAATTAATTATAAAAAAAAAGGCATGAAATAAATCATGCCCTTTAATTTCCCTTAGTTTGCTTTAATTATGTTACAGGGATTTTTAATCGATTATACGATCTTTTTTAATCCATTTACCCTCATGATCAATGATGATGTAATTATGCTCTCTTAATAGCTCAATTGCATTAGTGATCGCTTTGGCTCTTTTTCTAAAATGGTCAAATGTTTCGTTTTCAATTACTTTTATTTCGTTATCTTTTGCCATAATTAAAAAATTTAAAATGGCAAATCATTACCATTGCCAGATGGTATTGGATTAACATTTGAAACCACATCATTACTTTTAGGTTCCCAACTATTTATTTCACCATAGTATTTACCACCTTGTGATTTTTTAAGGTCAATATTAACCCATCCGTTTTTTGCGTGTTTATCTAAAAACTTTTTAAAGTCATCAACCTTAACGCTTAGATTTCCAATTACGAAATCTGGTGCATTGTCATTTCTTTTGACAATCATTCCCTCTGTAAAAATTTTCTCTTTTTGATTCATATCTATTATTTTAAATTAAATTGTTTATTGATTTTTTCTCTATATTCTTTATTTATCTTAAAATTTTCAATTACTTTTTTGGCTTGTTCTTTAGTGCCTTTTAGTGTTGCAATTAATTCGTTTTCTTTTAACCATGGTCGGTTATCCTCTTTTTTAACTTCAACCTTTTTATTACTAGCTAAATTACCATCATCATCATCGGCTTGTAAACCTAACAAAGAAACTAATGTATATCGCCTAAAATAAGTTATACAGCTTCCTAATTTTTGTGGATCACTAATGTCTGGCAATTCTAAACTTGATGGTTTTGTAATTTCATTTGTGTCAACACATTCGATAATACTATGCACTTCACCTTTTATTATAGGTTGATGTAAAACCAGTTTATATTTGCCTAAAAGTGGCTTTAAATTTTTAAGTAGTGAATTAATGTCGAAATAACTACTTTTAAAAAAAGGATTTTTAGCATCTTTTGAGATTGCTCCAATCTCTTGCTGTAATGCGAACAGCTTTTGATTTATTGATTTCATAAATAATTAATTTTAAATTAAACGCTTTACATCGAACCCAGAATTTTCTAATTTTTTTACCTCATCAACTGTAAAACTTCCTGGATTCTCAATTCTAGTTTTTAAAGTTGGCATAGTACATCCCAAAATGGTACATACATGGTAACGCTTAAAATTTAACCTTTTAAGCTCATTCCTAAAATGCAATTCAAATATCATATTATATATATTTAGCTTACAAAAATAAAAAAATATTTTTAAAAAAAAGAATTATTTTAATTTAATTTTAAAAAGAAAACCCCCTAACTATAAAAAATTAGAGGGTTTCCCAAGCAAACAAGGAAAAGAAAAAAGTTAAAAAGTTATTTTAAATGTGCTAGTTTGGTCATCATCTTGATTTGGTATATGCATTATAACATCAAAAGAGTTTTTTATTACATTGTAAGTCATGCCATCAATATAACAACTAACCGGTTCCCTTAAAATACTAGAACCAAAATTAATCCAAACTTTATTATTTAAACCAATAGGATCATTTAATAAATTATATAATTTACCCTCATATCTAACAAGATTGGTTCTATAATCGTTAATTACTTGTTGAGTAACAATTTGCTCAACTGACTTAATAAAATTAGCGTTGTCGTCTCTAGGGCGTATAAAATCGGTTGTAATAATGTTATTATAATTATTATTTGATAATTGTAAATCGCTAAATTCTAAAACACCAGTTAAATTGCTGCCGGTTGTTCTAATTCTTTGATAAGCAAAACCATCAATACTTGAGAAAAAATTTGTTTCTCTGTTGTTTTCTAATCTTTTAAATTCAAGAGTAATGTTATCGTAATAAATAGCGTTTAAACCTGTTGCATTTTGCACATAAGGTTCAAACAAATCAACTGTCAATGTCCCAGATATTGGATAAGTTCCTAAATTATATGAAAACTCTTTCCAAACATCCCCTGTTTTTACAGATTGAATGTTTATGTGGTCACTACCTCCCCAACCACTACCGGTTGAACTGTTCCAATATCTAACTTGACCACTTGAGGTGTCCTCAATTTTTACTCTAAATCTAAAAGAAATTGCATTAAAACCAGCGTTTGTGTCAAAATAAGTGTTAATTTTTAACGTATTAGATAAAAAAGATTGACTTAAAACATCGACTGATGTGCTTAATGTTTTTCTGGTTCCTGTTTCATTGGTTTGCGCTTGACTATTTTTAAAGCTATTATTGCCCTGTTTTGTAAAATCTGTTGATAATTCGCCAGGTGATGTTGTTCCACTTGATGAATACGTTGTCCACTCAGTTAACCCATTTTCAAAACCACTGTTTTTTATTGTATTGACATCTAAAAATTGTGATGTTTCATGAGTTATATTAAACTCATTTAATGGCCTTAAATATTCTTTTGTTAAGCTGTTATCAAGTGGTAATAATTGGCTCGGTACTTGTTTTAAAGCGTCAATTGTTGTGGTTGATTGATGACTACCAAAATAATTATAAATAACATATTGGATTGATTCGGTATTGTTGGCAACTAATGAAGCCGCCTCCGCCGCTCTAATTCCTGTTGGTATTGTACCACCTTGAGCGGTTGTTGCACTAGCATCCTTTATACTTTGTGCCGAATAACTTGAGTTATTAATTATATACCACCGGCCAAAACTTTGAAAAATCCTTGCATTAGTAAATTTTAATATTTGTTCTAAAATTTTCTTTGCATTATTAAGAGCAAATTTATCTTTTTGTAATGTATAGGGTTTTATATTGATTACATCATAAATTGAATCTACTGTTGCTCCTGGATTTAAAATAAATATATCCTGGCTTACATAAATATCAAGCTGTAAATCTAAATTATTTAAAGATTTATATATATATTGTTTTGCATTAACTAATCCAACGCTTGTATCATCTACAAACATTGAATAAGAATCTAAAGTCCCCAAACCATCTATTGCTGTTAAAGAAATTTGAAATGGCTTTGATGTTATTGCCTCGCTAAATGAATCAACAACAAGCCATCCAATCCAATATGTTTGATAATTATTTGATGAATCTTTATAAGATATTTTTACTTGATATTCCCTTTCATCATATTCATAAAAATTGTCATATGAAACAGTGTTAGTGACAAATAAATTTAATCTACATTTAGAACCTTTGATGGGTGAATAAAAATCATCATCACCCTCCCAAGTAATTTCACAAGGATTTTCAGTGCCTATCATTGGCAATACAGAGCCAACATAATTATTTTTTAGAATCTCAATTTTTTTGTCTTTTTCATTATGATCTGAAAATTCCAATCTATATTTTACCCCGTAAGCCATTATATAATTCTGTTTCTGTTTGTGTTTGCTCTTTGTAATGCAACAACTAAATCCTGACCTTTTAATGTAAATGAACCACCCACATCGACTTTCTGTGAACCTCTATCACCAATCATTCCTTTCAGTTTATCTAGTGGCGCAATAACCTCAGGGTTAGATTTAGCTCCTGTATATTCTCCGACAAGTCCAAGAGTTGGAGCTGATACAATTCCACCATTAGCAAATTTAGCTGGACCGGCTGAACCACCGCCACCGCCTTTATCCATACTTTGACCAATATCAGCTGACTTAGCTTTAAAAAATGCACCTAAAGCAACTAAGGCAACACCAGCGGCAATTGCTACAACTGGATTTAAACTTTTTAATGCTGTTTTAATACTCTCTAATCCTATCCCAATTCCTATTGCCATTTTTCCGACTTGTGATACAATTGCTCCTAAACTTCCCAACAAAACAGCTGCTAATTGATTACCCATGTTACCGGCTCCAGCAATTGCACTTCCCATTGCTTCACCAATTCCAACAGCTAAATTATTTAATCCATCAGTCATTATTGGTGCTAATTTTTGATTAAATTCATTTGCATTACCTAAAAATTCTGTTTGTTTAGATGTCAATAATTCATTTGTTTGATTTAATTGGTCATTTAATTTTGGAATACCAACATTTTGAATACTATCTGCTAGTAAAGATGCTGGATCTTTACCAACACTAGATATACCAATTATTGGTTGAGCTGTTATTTCTGGTTGTTTTAGAGAATCAGTCCCAATTCCACTGACTTTACTTCTTTGAGATTCGGTATTTAAATCTTTTAAAGAACCTGTTAATCCATCAATCTCATTTTTTAATTTAGATGTTGCTGTTTTATCTTTTTCCGCTTGTTTAGCCGCCTCTTTTAGATTCTCTGCTTTTGTTTTTAATTGTAAAGCTGCAAATTTTGCAGGACTGCCAAACGACTTAACCATATTGAGAAAGGTTTGCCATTTGCTAATTGCTGGTTCTAATTTTTGTACAAAAGAAACAAATATAGCCACAAGCCCAACAATAGCAGTTCCAACTAAGACAAAAGGATTAGCCATCATTGCGGTCGTTAATATTGTAAAACCAGTTGCAACAACTCCTAAAATGCTTGATAATGATCCTAGTATAAAAAGAAAAGGCCCAATGGCTGAAACAACTAAACCAACAACAACAATTATTTTTTTTGTCTTATCATCTAATCCAATAAATTTTTCAATAATTTTATTAGCAAATGATACAATTTTAGTAAATGCGGGTAACATAATTGATCCAATTGATTGACCTAATTGTTTTAAACCCTCACTAAATATTCTCATTTGATTTGCCGCACCCTCTTGAGTTCTAGCAAAATCGCCTTGAGCGTTTCCAGTTTTAGATAAAATAAATTCATATCTTAAATTAACTTTTTCCGCTTGTGTCATGTCTTTAATATTCTTTTGAATACCCTCGGACATTGCAAATTGCTTTAAGTTTACTTCAGTCATTACAATACCCAATCTTTTAAGTGATTCGGTTTCACCTGTAAAAACACCAGCTAATGCGGTGGTTGCTTGATCAATACCAATATTTTTAAATGATGCTAAATCACCAGCTAAACCAACCATTGATGTACTCATTAAAGATGCCTCGTTCCGAGTTATACCCATTGAGGTGGCCATGTCACCAAAAAGTGCGGCCATATCTAGTGCTGATCCCTCAGCAATACCAAATTGTGTTAATGTAGTTTTAGCAAAATTTTTGACCTCAGCCGATGATTTACCAAAAGCAACATCAACTTTATTTAAACTTTCCTCAAAATCACTAGCTAATTTAATTGCAGCACCACCAGCCAAAGCAATTGGTAATGTTAATTTTAATGATAAATCTTTTCCAACTTTCCTTGCCGATTTACCAAATGCTGATAATTTAGAACTTGCCTTGTTTAATGATGATGTTAGTTTAGTAGCATCACCAACTAAAAACACTTTTAATTCATTTGACATAATGTAATTTTATTCAAAAATACGAAAAAAAAAAGCCATCATTTTGATGACTTCATACTATTAACTTTTTTCAAAAATGATTCATATTGTTTCCTAGTTGATTTAGGTTTGCCACGCTCCAAATATACATCTTGTGGTAATGGAAATAATTTATCCGGTGTAATCATTTGCGCTCTCTTTTCACAATTAACATTAAAAAGCATTGATGCCAAATATCTAGTTCGTTCCCAATCTAAATTCAATTTTATATTGTGTGATTCACCTAATAATTGATTCTCGGTCCAAGTATTTGACCAGAAATCATTAGGATTTATGCCAACCTGACCAATGTAATAATCAAGTATATTATCCCAAGTTAGTTGGCTGGGCGCTTTCCCACCTTAGTGGTTTTTTTTACGTTTCTATTAATACCCATGTTAAGGTCATTTCCAAGTATTCTGGATTCCATCATGGATTCAATTATTTTAGTAAGCTCATCAGATGTTAAATCCTCAAGCCACATTCCAACTTTAAATTCATTATAATCAATTTCATTGCCCTGCTCTTGATCATTAGCTAATAAACCAGAATAAACCAAAGCTCTAATACCGGATAGTGAAATTCCATCTTGAAAAACATTACCAATTTTTTCTATTGATACACCTAAGTTATCAGTAAAGTTTGCCCAGAAATTCATTGAAAAATGCATAGTGCGGTTTTTACCACCTATACTAAGAGAATAATACCCTCGTTTCTTGTTTGCCATA
>Ga0181401_1000200_pt1 | contig 24737 bp, 35 predicted proteins | sample 24SPOviralmetaG_FD_130130 | JGI IMG/M metagenome (GOLD analysis project Ga0181401, IMG submission 130130) | Marine viral communities from the oligotrophic San Pedro Time Series (SPOT) site, San Pedro Channel, CA, USA - 24 SPOT_SRF_2011-07-20 | ecosystem: Environmental > Aquatic > Marine > Strait...
GTCGCAGACCCTTGGCATGTATCATTGGTCTTTTACGTTATCTAAAACGTCATTAGCTAGATTAGCGACAACACCTACTAACTTTTATTCTTATGCGTATCAATTACCTTCAGATATGTTTTTGAATGTACCAAGGGTTGTTTATACTTCTACGTCTTTGTCTGCTCCTAATACTACTGAATATGAAATACAAGGAGACAAGCTGTTAACTAATCAAACGACTATTGTCGTTGACTATCAAAGATTAGTATCAGAACAAGATATGCCGTCTTACTTTACGCAATTACTAGTTTATCAAATGGCTTGGCATTTAGCTGAACCTATTACTGATCAAATAACAAAATCAGATTACTGGAAGACTGTAGCCCTGGGAACTCCTACTGAAAATATGCGTGGTGGATACTTTAGGCAAGCTATCAATATAGATGGTGCTGGTCAGTCTAAAACAGTTATAGCTGATTATTTATTAACCGAGGTTAGATCTTGAGCAGAGTTACCCAATATCAATCTAATTTTACTGTTGGAGAAATAGATCCTCTTTTATTAGGTAGAATTGATATACAGCAATATGCTTCCGGATTAAGTAAAGCACAAAACATAGTTGTACTTCCTCAAGGTGGTTTCGAGAGAAGACCAGGTCTTAGGTTTATGGCTGATATAACTTCTCACCTGGGTGGATCATTTACTACTTTAGATGGTATTAGGCTAGTGCCATTTGAATTTAGTACGACACAATCCTTCATGCTTGCCTTTGTTAAATATGATACAACTAACACCAGGGTATTTTTCTTTGCTAATGGAGTTCAGCTTCTTAATATTAATGGATCAGGTGCTGACTATTTAGTTTGTGCTTTAGGTGATATCGACCTAGATAGAATGTATTTTACGCAAAGTGCTGATACTTTAATTTTAGTACATGAAGATATGTCACCTAAATCTATTGTTAGAGGTGCTAATAATACAACCTGGACATTTGCTACAATTTCTTTAACAGATCCTAAAGTTGCCTACACTTTAGCTACTAGTAATCCTTCTGCAACAATAACACCTGATGCCATAGATGGTACTGTAACAATAACAGCTTCTGCTGGAATATTTACTACCGATCATGTTGATCAATACATAAATGTTTTAAGTGGTTTTGGTCGAGCTAGAATTATAGAAAGAGAATCATCTACAGTTGTTAAGGTTGTAACTGAGCTTCCATTTTTCAAAGCAGATCAAGCTATAGCTAGTGGAGCATGGGAACTAGAAACTGGTTATGAAGATGCCTGGTCAACCTCTAGGGGGTTCCCTCGTACTTGTACTTTCCATGAAGGTCGGCTGTACATGGGTGGTAGTAAGGCTATGCCTAACACATTATTTGGATCTAAGGTTGCTGACTTTTTTAATTTCAAAAGTGCTGAAGCTTTAGACGATGATGCTATCCTGGTTACAATGAATACCGATAGTGTTAATGCTATCACAGCAATGAGGTCCGGTAGAGATTTACAGATCTTTACTAAGGATGCTGAGTTCTTCGTTCCACAAGCCGATCTAGATCCTATTACACCATCTAACATAGTTATTAAGAATGCTACTCGTAGAGGATCAAAAGAAGGTGTAAGACCAGTAATGGCTGAAGGTGGTACTTTGTTTATTCAAAGAGAAGGCAAAGCTATTAGAGAGTATTTGTTTAGTGATGTTGACCTAAACTACCAGGCAAACAACATATCTTTACTAGCTAGTCATTTATTAAAAACACCGAGATCTATGGCATTAAGAGTTGCGACTAGTACTGATGATGGTGACCTTCTTTTAATACCTAATGATGATGACGGCTCTATGGCTGTATTCTCTATTCTTAGATCACAAAACGTAGTTGCCCCAGCAGAGTTTGTCACAGATGGATCTTTCCTGGATGTAGGAGTTGATATAGCAGATATTTACGTTGTTGTTAAAAGAACTGTTGGTGGTTCTACAAAATATTATATTGAGATGTTTGACGATCAAAGAACGACAGATAGCAACATACAATATTTTTCAGGTGCTAGTTTACCTGACAGAGCTAAACCTACAAACACAACATGTTCTAACCTATCTCACCTGGAAGCAAAGTCTGTAAACGTAGTTAGAGATGGATTTGTATTAACTGATAAAACTGTTTCATCGGGTGCTATAACTATAGATGCTGTGCCTAGCACATTTGTAGAGGTTGGACTGCCCTATTCTGTAGAAGTTAAGACATTACCGGCAGAGCCTAAGTTAAGTTCCGGTGTTGTTGTTAGTAGAAAACGTAGAATATTAGAAGCTACGACTTTAGTAGATAGAACCCAAAACCTAGCAGTCAATGGTTTTGAACTCCCCTTTCATTCATTGCCCTATACTTTGGGTTCTACACCAGCCACATTCACCGGGAGAAAAAGATTAGCTCCCCTTCTTGGTTATAGTGATGAAGCACAATTAACATTTACTATGACACAACCTCTCTTCGCTACTGTGTTAGCTGTAGAGTACAAACTTAGTACGGGGCAATAATATGACTTTTGCAGTAGCATCACTAGTATTATCCGGAGTTTCTGCTATGGCTCAAATGAAAGCTGGTAGCGACACAAAAAAAGCTTATTACGCACAAGCCGAGCATAAAAAGTTAGAAGGTAGAGTAGAAGCTGTTAAGGCTAAAGAGCAAGGTATTCAGGTTTTAAAAAACACTAACAAAGCTTTGGCTTCAGTTGGAGCTATAGCCTATGCCGGTGGGTTGGAACCTACTATTGGAACACCTCAAGATGTTGGAACATTCGGGGTTCTTAATCCTGGGTTAAATGATTTTATTACGTCTAAAGATAATGAGTTCTTGGCTATAAGTACTGCTAATGCTCAAGCTGAAGATTTGAGGTTTGCCGGTAGAATGGCTAAGAAACAAGCCACTATTGGTGCGTTATCAACTATGGGTAGTGCAATGATGAGTTATAACTCTTTAGGATCTGCCCCAGCCGGAACTACTGCAACATATCCAGGAATGAGAACTGGAGTACAAAATGTAGGTAGAGGTAATTATATGAGGTTTTATGGCTATACAGCTAATTCAGGTCTAGGAGTTGGTTAATGGCACCTCGTTCTAGATATTTAGGCATACAACGACAGATCGGTACAAGTGGCTATCGAGGTCCTTCCGGTGTTGGTATGCGTGAAGCCCAAAGAACGTCACAGATGCTTGTTAGTGCTTTAAATGATATGTCTAGCTATTTTATGAAAAAGGCTGGCACACAAGCAGAAATAGAGGGTGCTGAGTATGGTGCTGAAAACCCTATTACCATAGAGCAAATTAAAGAAAGTGCATACAACGGCACTAGTGTAACAGACAGATTTGATGACGATACAATATTTGGTAGATCAGCTAAAAAGATAGCATTAGAAAGTGTTGGGTCAGATTTATCATTAAGTGCCAAAAGAAGTTTTTCAGAGATAATTAGTAAGGCTACATTAAATAATACTGACCTAAGTGAAGTTAGTAATGATTTAAAAGCAATTACAAATGAATATGTCAAAATAGCCAATAATGCTTCACCCGTACTAGGTAGAAAATTATATGCCGAACTAGGTGTAAACTCTTCTGCTCACTACAATGCTTATTCAAAAGTTTATGCAAAAAAATCTTTAGACCAATTACAAACCGGCACAGCTTTAAATTTAAATTTTGATCTTAAAAATATGGGTATTGAGTTAGATGCTGTTCTTAATTTTGAAGGTGATGAAGATACATTAACAGCTAAGATCTATGGTGCTGGTCTATATCAAAATGGAAAGCTGTTAAATGAAAAAGCTAGAAACAAAGATGAATTAAAAAAAGCTCCAGGTTTTGGTATTAGTAAAAAATACGATTACATCTACAAAGCTTCTAAAGCTAAATACACCAAGACTATGATGGAAAGTGCTTTAAAAGATTGGGATGATAAATGGTTAGAGGTGAGAACAAGCACTATAGTTAGCACAGCATTAGAAACAGAAACGTCATCTGACATAGCTATGAAAATACAATTAAACAAAAAAACCGGTAATATTAAAATTGATGCCATTTTAAATGGGATGAGTGACAAGGAAAGATTAGATGTAGCTAAAGCTATTAGAACAGAAAAGAATGCACAAATAAACTTTGAGAATACTATTCAAGATAAAAAGGATGGTGATGCAGATAATAAAATAGCTGAACTAGAAGTTGACCTTTCTAAGCAATTAGCATTTGGTGCTAAAGACAATTTAAAAGACAAGCTTTTAGAGTTAGAAGCATTAGCCCCTGATAAATATGCAGATTACAAAATCAAGTTTGATGAAAGTGGTGGTCTGAGAACTGTAAGTGATTCCAGGGTCAAAGCAGAATTAATGAAAAAATTATCAACTGCAAATTTAAGTTTTGGTGAGTTATCCAAACATTATAAATCCCTTTCTTCTAAAGAATACACAGACATAGCAACAAAAGTTGAATCAAACGAAAGACAAGAAATTAAAGACAGTATGATAACTATATCCGGTGAAATGAAGTTTGATCCGGAAGCAGAAGTAATAGCAGACCAAAATGACTATTTTGAAAAAAGAGAAATATATCGAAGAGTTCTAGGTCGTGTTACTGACGAATTTAACAAGTCATTGAGAGAATCTAAAGACTTTGATGCTCTTGCTTTTGGTAGATCTGTACTTAGTACTGAAAGTGAAATTGTAGCAAGTGAAGTATACAAAAACAAATTAGCTTCAGCCAAATCTTCAATAGATAGATTTGCTAGTATTTACACAAAAAAAGGCATTCAAAAAACATACACCAGGGATGAGTTTTTAAAGGTAAAAAATATGCTACTTACATTACAACCTGATACCGATGTTGCCAAAAAACTTAGAATAAAAGATTACAGAAATATATCTATAATTAAGTCAGATATTCAATCACTTACAAACATTTTATCAAGTAGTAGGTTACAATAATGGCAGAAAATGAAATAGACGTATATAACGAGATTTTACTGTCCAACAATATTAGGTCTAGTGGTTCAGAATATGAGCAGTCCTGGGATGGTAAAACGTCTAAGATTAATATGCCTACATCTATATTTGAAGACGTTGTAGATACAGCCGGTGACGTTGTTGATACTGTAGGAGATTTTGCAACTGGTGTTGTTAAGGGTATGCCACAAGGAGCTTCTAAAGCTGGCACAGAAATAATGGATACATTAACTGGTCAATGGTTTTCAGAAACTGCTGTTCCTTGGATGAATGAAAATATACCTGGTTTAGATACAGCTAATACAGCTATCAATGAATTAATAAAATATGATGGTACAGCACAAGAAATCGGTGGGATGATTGGAGAAGTTGGAACACAGATCATTGCTCCTGGTGCATTGGCAACTAAAGGATTACAAGGTGCAAACTTAGGTAGCCGTTTCCTTACCAATGTTCTTGGTTATGGAACAACTGAAGCCTTAGTCATTCCGGCAAAAGATAAAGGATTGTTGGAAACAGCTATCACCCTGATATCAAAAGACAGCGAAGCAAGTAAAGCTGTACTTGAAACATTAGAAGCTGACGAAGATTTACCCTACTTAATGCAAAAATTACAAAGGTCACCATTATTACTTTTAGAAGGTGGTGTTATTGGTGAAGGCATAGCTGAAGGTTTAGGATTGTTAATAAAGTATGGCAAGAACAGCCCTATGCTCAAAAGCTTAAAAAGTGGTGTTAAATCGCAGTTTCAAAAAATCGGTGAGAAAGCACAGCGAGAATTAGACCTAGATACTGGTGGTACATCTTTATCGTCTATGGGGGCTGGTGAATTAAATACTGCACTTAATACACATTTAGCAAAGTTAGCTAAAAACAGAGAGCAAGCTACAAGAAAAGTTGATAACCAGGGTTTTTATTCTCAAGCACTAGAAGAAGCAAATAACTTGAAACAAGAAAAAGGAACTGGTCAACAATACAAAGCTATGCTTTTAAAAGCTGGTGTAAAGCAAGACGAAATAGATTGGTCGGGTTTAGATGAAGTATTAAGTAAAGATAAAGTTACAAAACAAGAAATTGTAGATCAGCTTGAAGCTAACAAAATAGAGTTAGAGGAAGTCGAGAAAGTTGGAAGCGAAGAAGTAAACTCAATGGATTGGTTTTACAATGAAAATGCTGTTTCAAGTGATGATCTTTTAATAGAGGGATTAGAAAAGAAAACAGAAATAACAGAAAGTTCACTTTTTGAAATGGAAAGAAAATTAATATCAACAATGAGAGCAGACGATGCTTTTGGTTCTGATTATCTTTATGAAAGAGCAGATGAGATATATAATGATTTTGAACCTGATTTACTAGATACAAAAGGCTTTACAAAAGATGATGCTTACAGAAAAGCTGTTAATGAATATTATGCAAATCCAGTAAGAATATATGAAGATTCAAATACTGGTTATGTCATAACTGGTAATGATGATTTAGGTTATTCTATTTTTAAAAATAAAGGTGAAAGTACAAGTTATGCAAATGCCATGAATGTTAGTGATGGCACAAATGAATATCTTAGAGGAAACACCGACATACCTTACAGTTTAGATGAAGCAAAGGTTCAAGCACAAAATATTGCAGAGTATGAAGGTGATGTAATGTTTGAAGGAAGTGCTGGTAGATATGAAGATTATACTGTTGATGGGGGTACTAATTACAGAGAGTTTTTAATAACTTATGGTAGACAAGGTATGATACAAAACAAAAAAATGAGAGAAACTGACGAATACATGGGACCTCATTTTGACGAAGAAAATATTATCGCACATTTTAGAACTAAAGATAGAACCTATGGTGACAAACAAATTTTGTATGTTGAAGAAATACAATCTGATTGGGGTCAACAAGGAAGAAAACAAGGATTCCAAAAGTCAGAACAAGAGATGGCAAACCTTACAAAAGATATAAATGCCGGCAAACTTACAGACGAAGCAGAAGATTTAATAGTTGAAAACAATAGGCTAAAGCCACCTAAAGCACCTTTCGTGACAGACACTAATAAATGGACTGCATTATCTATAAAAAGAATTTTAGCTAAAGCAAGTGAAGAAGGATACGATGCTGTAGCCATAACACCAGGTAAAGTTCATGTTGATAGATGGAATGTAGAAGGGTTAGGAAATTATTATGATAATATTGTTCCAAAAATAGCAAAACAAGTTGTAGGAAAATTAGGAGGTAGTGTTAGAAAGTTACCAAGTTCAAAAGATGTTGACCTTAGAGATACTCCTTCAGGTGATACTTTTGGTAATATGGAAGCATTTGACGAAGCATTGTTTATCGATCTTACACCACAAGTAAAAGACAAAGCTAAAAAAGGTCAGGCATTATTTGCTGTTCCAGCTGGTGCTACAGCCGTAGGAGTTTCACAGCAAGAAAATAATGGAGCTAATGATGGTTAATATACTTGGCAAAGGTGTAGAGATACTTAACAAGCTAGATCTAGAACAGCAGAAGATCCATAAAGAAACAATGCCTGATAGTGATATTACCGAAACGGCTAGTGGTGATTTAGTTATAAAAGGTATGGATGACGAAGGTGTAAAAGCTCTAAACAAAGTATTAGAAGATACTGGATATCAAGGTCCTGGGCTGAACCTAAATAAAATTGGTTTGATATTTAAACAAGAAGGAGAAGATCAAGTATTAGATCTACAAACTATGCTTGTTAATATTAAAGACAATAATAAAGCTTTATTTGCACATTTAAGAAGACCTAAACAGACTATTGAAGGTATGGTTGCTATGGCTGAGAAAACTGGCTTTAGCAAGATTACTTATAAATTACTAAATAAAAAACCAGGTACAGTCGAACCACCGGAACATGTTATAGGTGGATTAATTATGATGTTAAAGCTCGGTAAGGAAATAGAAGACAAAGCTTTAGCAATTACTAAATCATCAGATGAAGGTGAAAAGTTACAAATATTTAGAGAGCTAAAGGTAATAGCTACTGTTCAGTCTAATTTATCTGCTCAAGTGTCTGCGAATGTTTCTGAGTATGGTAGAGGTCTAGCCGTTATATCTAACGTAGCTAAATTAAATAATATCAATCTAACAGAGTATACATCACAAATAGATGAAGTTGTGCAAAACTTAGATGAAAATATGATTGATTACCATGCCCAGGCATTTTTAACTTTACCGAGTACTGGTCGAGCTATGTATACAGAAAAAGGTTTTTTAGCCAAAGGCTATGACGTAGCTATGGAAATATACATTAATGCCCTACTATCGTCACCGGTCACGCATATGGTTAACATTGCTGGTAATGCTATATTTCAAGGTTCCACACTTTTAGAAACTGGTATGGCTGGATTTATTGGTAATGTAAGAACACTTGGTGGCACAAGAGGTAAAGTTGGTGATCGTGTTTACATGGGTGAAATGAATGCCGAGGCTTATGGTGCTAGTATGGCTTTAGGTGATGCTTTAAAGTCTATGGGTTTATCATTAGGTGTTACCGGACAAGCTGGTGACTTTGCATCCAAGATTGATCTTAGAAGAAAAACATCTATAGGATCTACTGACAATATGGCTCACATAATGGAGATGGCTAATAAAGGCGATTATGGTGCTATGGCTATAAACATGATTGGAGTAGCAACTAGATTGCCAGGAAGATTTCTTGCTTCAGAAGATGAATTTTTTAAAGTGATATCTAAACGTAAAGTTTTATATAGAGAAGCTTATAGAAGACAAATGATGACCTACGAAGAAGCTATAAGAGGTGGAGTTGATAAAAGAAGAGCTTTTGAAATGGGTGAAGCAAAATACGTTAGTATTATGGAAGAGCCACCGGCAGACATTGTAGAAAAGATGACAGCCGAAGCTAAGATTATGACGTTTCAGGATGATCCCAAAGGTGCTTGGTCTTCTTTAGTAACATTGGCTAATGCTCACCCATTAATGAAAACGATTGTACCATTTTCTAAAACACCTACAAATATTGTAAAACAAGTGTTTGATAGAACTTTTAACTATTCACCTATTTACAAAGCACTTAAACAAAATATGCCTGACAATATGCAAGGCATTGATCCATTTGGTGCTGGTAAAATATCAGGGCAAGAGTTTGACAAAGCACTATCTAAGCTTGTTATGGGCAATGGATTGTTTATGGGTATGGTCATGTTAGCTGATGGTTTTTTTGGAGATAACGTAATTGTTAATGGATCGGGACCAAGTGATTGGAAAGCTAGACGTTATATGAGATCAGCAAAAGTACCACCCTATTCTATTGGATTTAAACAAGATAATGGCGAATATAAATATATTACATTTAGTAGATTAGATCCTTTGTCGGGAATATTAGCTATGGCATCTGACTATTCTTACTATTCTAAACAAGAAGATGACCCGAATATGTTGATAAACCTAGCTAAGTCCGGTTCTTTAGCTATAGCTGAATACGCAATGAATTTACCATTTCTTCAAGGTGTATCTGAGATATTTAAGCTGGCTGGCAATCCATATGGAAGTAAAGAAGATGGTTTTACAAGAATACAAAAGACAATAGCCGGTGTAGCTGGTGACATTACTATGACAGCAACAAGTGAATTAAACACATATCTTCCTGAAAGTTTTGAGTTACCTGGAGCTAGTTCATTTACTAGGACTATGGAAAGAATAGGTAATCCTATGGCTAACAATACTATGTTAAGTGCCGATCAGATTGATGATGCTAATACGTTTTATTTTCCTGAAGCCATGAAAGGTTTTTATATGGCTCTCAATAGAGCTAAGTCAGGTAACCCAAGATTCAATAATGAATTACCACCGGCATTAGATTTTTGGGGAAACATCAAAACGCAAGGTAGTGGCAAGCTGTATGAATTTATTAGCCCTATTAAAATTCAAGATGGTGGTTATACCTCTTTAGATAAAGAGCTAATAAGGTTGTCTGAAAAAGGTCATGTATTTAGTTCGCATAGAAAAAAATATAATGGTGTAGAGTTGTCGGCATTACAATTTAATAAATATGTAAACCTGGTAAATAATTCTAACAGAATAAATTCAAAGTATAGTTTAGCTAGTGGTGATCCTGGGTATGATGCTACTAAGGCATTGTTACCAGCATTAAACAGCACAGTTAATAGTGAAGCATATAAGCTTGAAGTTGATGACGAAGAAAAATTTAAAATGTTAAATAATGTACTTGGTGATGCTAGAACTTCTGCAATGAAAATAATGTTAGATACAGACGATAGATTAAAGATATTGTCGAGTGAAAATAATTAGTGTATAAAACCTAGAGAGGTAATCTAGAATGGCAACATATAATGTAACAGATCAAACTTCAGTAAGAAGAGTACAGTTCACCGGTGATGGTACTGCTGGTCCATTTGCCTTTGCTTTTCAAATTAATGCAACAAATCAAATAAAAGTTTATGTAGATACTACAGTTAAAACTGAAAGCTCACATTATACAGTATCATTAAATTCAGGAACTGGAGCCGGCACAGTATCTTTTACTAGTGGTAACTTCCCTACTAGCTCACAAACTATTACATTATTAGGATCTATTCCTTTATCCAGGACATCAGTTTATACATCCGGTGGACAGCTAACGTCAGCAAGTCTTGAAGATGACTTTGATACAAATATGTTTGTTCACCAGCAAACCAATGAAGAGCTTAATAGATCACTAAGACTTGCCGAGCATGATACTGTATCCGGTGCAGATATGACCTTGCCGGTAAAAGCTACTAGATTAGGAAAGTTACTAGGATTTAATTCTTCTACTGGTAATCCTGAAGCTTCTTTTACTATAGCCGATGGAACCACATTAACTAACATGTCAGCTAGTATTACGGCAGTAGCCGGTATTGCTTCTAATGTGACGAGTGTAGCTGGAGTGGCAAGTAATGTAACGACTGTAGCCGGTATATCTTCTAATGTAACAACTGTAGCCGGGATAGCTAGTGATGTAACGGCTGTAGCCAATGTTGCTAGTGCTGTATCAAGTGCTGGAGATAATGCAACTAAAGCACAGAACTACGCAATTAAGACAGATGGTGCTGTGGAATCAAGCCAATACTCAGCTAAAGCATGGGCTATTGGTGGTACTGGTGTAACAGATACTGCTGGATCAGGAAGTGCAAAGTCCTGGGCAGTCGAAGCTGATGCAGTAGATGGATCAGAACATTCAGCAAAATCATACGCTATAAGTGGTAGTGCAATATCAGCCGGTTCAGCAAAACAATGGGCGTTAGGTGGTGGATCAGGGTTTACAACATCAACGGCTGTATCAGGTGGATTATATTCAGCTAAGTATTATGCCGAATTAGCTTCAGCTTCTTTCGATTCATTTGATGATAAATATTTAGGTAGCAAATCTAGTGATCCATCAACAGATAATGACGGGAATGCTTTAGCAACTGGTGCAATATTTTATCATACTGGTTCATCAGTATTAAAGGTGTGGACTGGTTCTGCATGGAACGCAGTTGCAGTAGATACATCTTCATTTGCAACCAATGGCTTTAGTGTAGCTATGGCAATAGCTTTATAGGAGTAAAATATGGCACAAAATTTTAAACAAATAAAAATGAGGAACATTGGTACTAGTGCCACAGACATTCCTGATGGAGCAAACTTTCCTAGTGGCTTTCATACTCTGATTGGATTGAACATGGCTAACACCACAGCCAACGCCATAACAATATCAGCATATGTTCAAGCTAGTTCAGCAAATTATTACATAATTAAAGACATGACAATTCCAAGTGGATCAGCTTTTACACATGATTCAAAGATTGTTTTGTTGAGTGGTGACAGATTGTTCTTTGTAAGTGATACAGCAACATCATTAGACGTTATCGCAAGTTATGTAGAAAACATTAGTACATAGGATTTGATATGCCTTTTATTGGAAACACACCTGACGTAAACTTTACAAGCTTTGCCAAGCAAGATTTAACTGGTGTTACTGGCAGTCCTGCTAAAAGAGGATATACCTTAACTCATGCAGTAGCCAATGCAAATGAGATTGAAGTCTTTGTTAACAACGTAAGACAAGAGCCAACAGATGCTTATACAGTAAATGGTACTGGTTTAACTATGACTGGTGATGTTGAAACTACAGATGATTTTTACATTATTTATTTAGGCAAAGCCATACAAACAACTGTTCCACCTGATGGCTCTGTAAGCACAGCCAAGATAGCTAGTAGTGCAGTAGACCTTACATCAAAGGTAACTGGTGTATTGCCAGTAGCTAATTCACAAACAAACACACCAGCATTTTTGGCAAAGATGTCAGGTGACCAAACCTTAACAGATGAAGCTGAAAATAAAGTTCAGTTTGATACAGAAGTATTTGATACAGATGGTAAATATGACCACGCAACAAATTATAGATTTACACCTACAGTAGCAGGAACATATTTCATATTTGCTCAAGCACATGGAAAATCTAATGCTAATGGTCAACTAGCAGATTTGAGAATAATAATTAAAAAGAATGGAACAAGTTTATATTCTACAAGACACAACCCTGCAACTAATTATGCAAATCAAATAGCTTTAAATATACAGATAATGGATATAGCAAATACTACTGACTATTATGAGGTATTTTTATTTATTAATGACACTAATACTGGAACTGCACCAACTATAGAACATGACGAAAATGGTGTTGCAAGTTGGTTTGGTGCATATAAGTTGATAGGAGTTTAGAATGGCATTAAGCAAAATTCAAGCTGAGTCCATGAACCTAGCAGACACCTATGCATTTAGTGGAACTGTGAGTGGTGTTGGTGCAATAGGTCAAGGTCAAACAACTACAACACCTACTAGGGCATTAAATACTGTTTACACTAATACAACTGGTAGAAGCATAGAAGTCCATGTAAGTTTTTATTACTCAGGTGGTGCTGTACAATTTGGTGTAGAGATTGATGGTATAAATACTATACTTCAATCAGGTGATCATGGTGCTTGGGCTTCTGCTCAATTTATAGTTCGTAATGGTGGAACTTACAAAATACCAAGTCTGACTCATACTGCAAAGGTTTGGTATGAATTATCAACATAGGTTTAAATTATGAAACATTATATAAATAACAAAACTAAAGAAGTGTATGCTTACGAAGAAGATGGTAGTCAAGACGACTATATCAAGTCAGGTTTAGTTCCTATTAGTGATACTGCTTTGGCAACATTAAGAAAAGAACAAGAACAAGAAAGACTTGATGCTTTAACTTATGAAGAAAAAAGAAAAGCAGAGTATCCATCAATAGCAAATCAATTAGATGACTTGTATCACAATGGCATAGATGGTTGGAAGACAACTATCAAAGCTATTAAAGACAAGCACCCAAAGGAGTAAGCCATGCCATTCATAGGTAATCAACCACTTACTGGGCAGTTCAATAAGCTAGATGCTATTACAGCTTCAGCTACAGACACATATGCCTTAACTAAAGGTTCAGCATCATTCAACCCTGCTACGGCAGAGCAACTAATAGTCTCTGTCAATGGTGTTACTCAAGCACCTAATGATGCCTATAGTGTATCAGGGTCTAACATTATCTTTACAGAAACATTAAGTTCTTCAGACACTATAGATTACATCTTGGCTTTAGGTGAGGTAGGCAATTCAGTTGTACCTACAGATGGGTCTGTTACTGGGGATAAGTTTAGTTCTACTGTCTATAGAGATGGCATCAGGATTAATGGAAGTTCAGCTACTGACAATGTAACAATAGCTAGTGGTGAAAGAGCAATGGTTGCAGGGGATTACACAATTCCCACAAACAAAACATTAACAGTAAATGGAGTATTGACCATTGTCTAAATTATTTGTTGACGAGATTCAACCCAAAACTACTGGTGGTAACGTAACCTTACACGAGGGTAGTATTGTTAAAATGTTATACACACAGTTTGACGGAACTAATAGTGTTGCAGTTAGTGCAAATACTGATGTTGTATTAACCGACTTAACTGTAACAGTTACTCCTACTTCTGCCACTAGTAAATTTAGGCTAGAGGGTCAAGTATATGGAGAGTGGTCTGTTAGAGATGCAACTTGGGATAGCACAGTATTTTTCTTTAGAGACACTACAAAACTTGCCCACCCAACAGCAGGGAGTAGAAACTGTGGAGTTGGTGGTATGTTTTTAAGCCATGAATCAGATAGTGCTAGTACACCAGAGGGTTCTGCAATGTTTCAATACTTTGATGCTCCTAATACGACGTCTAATATTACTTACAAAGTAGGTATAAGAACTAATAATAATTATACTTTTTATTTAAATAGAACAGTAAGTGATGCTGATACAGTAGGTTATGAAAGATTTGTTTCATCAATCTGTGTAACAGAAATAAAGGGAGCATCATCATGAGTAGTAAACTAGGTGTGCAGAACATAGCACACACAAACGGCACAAATGCTATGACTATTAGTAGTGGTGGTGTAACTGCATTTACCTCTGACCCTTTTAATAGTGTAATAGAAGTTTGGGATTATGGTACAACAAATGCATCAATAGCTAATGCAACAGTATTGAGTGGGTGGGCTAGACAAACTAGTGGTTTATTGCCAAATAAGAATGGTGGCATGAGTGAGAGTAGTGGTATTTGGACTTTCCCATCTACTGGTGTTTGGAGTGCAAGTATACAATTCAATATTTATGCAACTGGTGCTGTTCCTTGGGCAGGTATACAAATATCTCAAACTGAAAATAATTCTAGTTATACTAATGTAAGGTCAGCATATACAAACATTTATGCAAATGGCACTTATAGTAATCTTGTAATTAATTACATTGTTAATATAACAAATACATCTAATCAAAAAATAAAATTTGAAACTAATACTGCTAGTAATGTTATTGTTCAGACAACTGGTTCAGGTTCAGCATCTACTTTTGTTCAATTTATTAAACTATGTCCGTCAGTATAGGAGGATAACATGACATCAATTCTTAAAGTAGACAACCTCCAAGATGCTAGTGGTTCTGGCACTCCTTATATTAAAGGTGCTGTCTTAGATGTTTACCAACATACCAGTTCAACACAAACATCAGGAAATTCTACAGCAAATTATAATAGTACTGGTTTATTCTTAACACTAACGCCAAAAAGCAGTGCAAGTAAATTCTTAGTAACCTTTCATGGTGCAGTTCATGGTAATACTGCAGATGGATATGTAGTTGCTAACATAGTTGTTAATCCTACAAGTTCAACTGATATTAATACAGTAATGACTGGTGGAACTCTTATAACTGACCAAACATATGGAATGGCACACATTAATATTGTTAGTAGTGTTTATGTAAGTCAGTTAAGTGCTTCAATTTTACATTCTCCTAACACAACTTCACCAGTTACTTACAATGTTGTATTTAAAAGGGCTGTAAGAGGCGTTACTTTTTGGTCGATTAATAATACATTGACAACACTAACTGCAATGGAAATAGGAGGATAATATGCCACTCACAAAACTAAACTCAGCAAGTGTCATTGAACGTCTTCCAGTTGGTAGTGTGTTGCAGACAGTAGAGGCTCAATCACAATCATCAACCACAGAACCAACTACTAGCTATGCTGATGTTAATGGAACATCTATAACTATAACACCAACAAGCACATCAAGTAAGATTTTACTTATATGGAATACTGGTGGCATGGGTACTGGTATTAATAATTCTATTCGATTTAAAGTATTTAGAAATTCAACAGAAGTCAGAGATTTAAAAAGATATGGTTATATAACTACTGGTTGGAGTGCAGTACCAATAGCTATTCAATATTTAGATTCACCTGCAACAACTTCTTCAGTTACATACAAACTACAATGTGCAACTCAAAATGATGGTGATTTTAGAATCAATAATGAGGCTAGTACAAATTCTATGGTTGTAATTGCTCAGGAGATTAAAGGTTAATGGTAAAAGCATCTGAAGTAAAAGCACAGATAGACACACATGAGGCAGTATGTGCTGAGAGATGGAAAGAAACTATACTTCGCATCAAGAGAATAGAAACTATTATGATTGGTACTGCAGGCACAATGATACTAATGATGGCAGGCTTACTACTGAGGTGACACTATGCTTGAAATGCTAATGGTTGCGAATAGTGCCTTTGCTGTCATCAAACAAACAATAGAAAATGGTCGTGATATTTCAAGTGCTGGTTCAGCAATCGCCAAATTTGTAGGTGCAGAAGACCAGCTACAACAAGATTTAAACAAAAGAAAGAATAGCATATGGACTAACTTCTTAGGCAAAACAGACAATGATCTTGAAGAGTTTATGGCACTAGAACAGATACGAGTTAAGAAAGATCAAATTCGTGAGTTCATGCAATTATATGGCAGAGCTAATTTATACACAGATTATATTCAGTACTGTGCAGATGCTAGAAAAGCTAGGAAAGAAGCTAGAATAAAAGCACTCAAGAGAAAGCAAAAGATGCAAGACACAATATTAAAAGTTGTATTAGCTATATTAATTACTGCCGTCTTATCAGGAGCAGTAGCAGTATTGTTTATCATAGCTAAAAAGAAAGGATTGATATGAAAGAAAAGAAATTAATAAACTTAGATTTAAGTAACAATTCTTTTGAGCTGTCGCTGAGAATATTAGGCAACGAGTTCGTGGCAATCAAAATCGGATCAACAAATTTTAGCGGGAAACTTATAGCTGGTGGAATCTTGTTATTATTTTTTACTTTAATTTTGCTTGAGGGTTTTGGTTTAAATGAAATATTAAAAGGAGTTTAGAATGTTACAATTTTTAGGACCGATTGCTAACCTGGCTTCAAGCTGGATGGACAGCAAGGTTGAGAAAGTAAAAGCAGATGGGCAAGTTAAAGTAGCTCAAGCTAAAGCTAAAGCTGTCGTTGCTGAGAAGGTTGCTACCGGAGAAGTTGCCTGGGAAAAGTCTATGGCTGATGCTACAGATGGATCTTGGAAAGACGAGTTCGCCCTGGTTGTATTACTTTTGCCAGCAATACTAGTCTTCATCCCTAGCCTAACCGAGTATGTCAGGACCGGCTTTGAAGTATTAAACACCCTACCCGATTGGTATCAGTACCTATTATTTATAGCTGTGAGTAGCTCGTTTGGAATTAAAGGTGTTGGTCAGGCAATGAAACTTATGGGTAAGAAATAATGATTTGGTTTTGGTTAAGCATCTCAAAATTTTTTATTAAGATCGGCAACTATTTTTATTACAAGCATGTCGAGGAAGTAAGAAGGAGAAGAAGAAAATGATGAAAGTTTACATGGGCTTATACGAGTTCTTTAATTCTATAGCTAATTATTTTTGGCATAAACATATCAATGAGATTAGAAAAAAGGATAAAGCATAATGGCTAGACCTATAACTAGATTTGCTCACAATCAATGTGTTGAATGTGGTGCTGATATTGGCAAAGTAATTTATATTAGACCATTCGCAAAAATGTGTACTGATTGTAAAACTAATGCCTGGTCAGGTAACGCAGAAGTAAAAAAAGTTCTTCACGAATTAAGACAACGCAATAGCAAGATGACACCTAAAGAATTAGGTGAAGATGAAAAGTTTGAAGATGATCCCAGGGCTGAAAAAGAAATACAATATGGGAGAGTGACGAAGAGGGAAACAACACTAAGTAATAATGCAACATTAATAGAAAGGAACTTCCATGTCTAAACCTGGATTATATGCCAACATAAATGCCCGAAAGAAAAAAGGTATATCTCGTACTAAAAAGAACTCAACGATCAGCGACAAGGCATACGCAAACATGAAGGCTGGATTTAAAAAGAAAAAGAAGAAAGCCTAATGAACCTATCTAAAAATTTTAGTGTCGATGAGTTAATTAAAAGTCAGACAGCAGAACGTAAAGGGATTGATAATTCACCTAATGCAGATGCTTTATATAACCTAAGACTATTAGCTGAAAATATTTTACAGCCAGTTAGAGATCAATTTGGTCCCTTCATTGTATCAAGTGGATATAGGTCAACAGCTTTATGCGAAGCAATAGGATCTAAACCAACAAGCCAACATGCCTTTGGACAAGCCGGAGACTTCGAGGTTCCTGGAATAGATAACTATGATCTGTGTAAATGGATAGAAGATAACCTGGAGTTTGATCAGCTAATATTAGAATGTTATAAGCCAGGGTATCCGAATAGTGGATGGGTTCATTGCTCTACAGATGAAAGCCCCCGGAAAGAACTACTAACGTATGATCGGACCAGGGGCTATCGTAGTGGATTAATTAGGGATTAGTTCTATAGCTCTGTAACTACAGCCCCCATTGTTCTTAAATCGTTTTATATGCCCCTTCTCATCTAGTTTGTTTATTAGATTAAAGACTGAGTTGGTTGATTTAAAACCAGCACCTATACATATCTCTTTATAGGTTGGCATATACTCATGTTCAGCATGGTAAGCTTCTAAAAATTTTAGGACCTTGTGCTGTTTAGGTGTTAGTGGCATCTTCTGCATCGAACAATCTCCCTTCATCCATTTCTATTTCTTCTATTAAACCGAAGTCAGCTTCCCTTAGTTGCTCTAACATCTCCATGTTATTAGTTTTTAGTTCAGCATATTTTTTTTGCTTAGTTTGGAAATCCCACATTTTAGATCGGTCAATTAAATCCATGAAATATTTATACTCTAAAACAAAATCATTTTTATTTTTGACGTGAAGAGGTTTTTTACCTGGAATATTTAATACCCATTCAAGCTCCTTTTTAGGCTCTTCAGGAGGTGTAAGCTCTCCAACTATAGCATCAATGCTTCTAGCATCCTTATCAAACTTAGAGGTACTCTCTTGGTCTTGTACAGCACCTTTAGGAACCGGATAGTCTTGAGCTTCCTCGCTGGTAATCAATCCACCGATAACATCAGCAAATGCATCACGCAAAGCAAAGCCCCTAGCCCTCATCTGAAGCATACGATCCGGGTATTGTTGCCAAGGCTTTCTGTTAAGTAAGCCAGCTTTCTGAGCATTGCCCATAGAAAAGCTAGAACTTATAACTTCTGTTTCTCCATTAGGTGCTAACCTTGATACAACACAAGTTGCCTTCATATTGGCACCCTCACCTTCAATGGATTCTTTCACAGACAAACATCTCTTATCATTTCGGACCATGGCTAGTAAGGCATCACCAAAGATTGACGGCTTACCATTTATGACAGCTATGTTCTGCATCGCCTGGAAAGGTGCAAGCCCAAGTGAAGCCCCGGCAGATACAGCCAAAAAGATATTGGCTGGTTTGTTCTTGTAATTGTCCGGAACCAAGTCAGACTTAGCAAACATTTCAGATATCCTGAGTGCCTGGTCTACATCAGTTGGGATTAAATTTGTTCTTAAATTATTCATTGCTTATCTCCTCGATTGAAAATCTTCTATGTTGTGTCGATGGCTTGGCAGGAACTATCTTCTCCGGCTGTGCCTTACGTTTGACTATTGGATGACTAATTCTGTAGTTACCTATGCTTGCGTATTCAGCATCAAACTCATCAAGGACAAGCTCCAAAGCTTCCTGGCATTTTTCTTTTTGTAACTTCCATGACTTCTCTTCAGCCTTACATTTATTGTAGTCAGTAATGATTTGAATAACATCTTCCTTAGTTTCCAAGTGGTCTAATGGAATAGTATCCGGCTTGCCATTATCGATTGGTGGGTATGGCTTGTCATTATCAACACGATCCCAAAAGTCCTCAACCTTTTCCAAAATAATTTTTATCAGCTTTTCGCTTCTCATATATGGATAGAGTTCAAACTTTAATTTAGGACCAAGCTTGGCAATAACTCCCCAGCCAAAGTCAGCACACAGCATTTGTGTTTGAAGCTGTATAACCTGGTCTGCTCTTGGTGGTCCATCATCCCAGCCATCAGTCTTTATTTCTAAAGCACCGAAGCCCGATACAGTTATGTCTTCACCTTGTGGATTAGGTATAGTGAGTTCGCCCCCTACTACTTCCAGGATGCCATCAAGAGAAGCACACAACCTAAGTTCTTTTATGCGATGAGCATCTGTTGGTGGCTGAAAGTTACAAGCTACATTATCAGGACAAAGTCGGTCTAACTTATCACTAGCCCATTGAGTTAATGCCGGCTCTAGGACATCACCTCGTTCTTGTGAATCTGCAAACATGGAAGGACTAATAGTAGGTACTCCATTTTGTGCATTAATAACTGTTTGTCTAATACCTTCATTAGTATTGAAAACTGTTTCACCCATAACAATAGCCCCTACTTTTGAAGCTCCTAATTCGTCTGCATCATTAGACCATTTCATATCTTCACCTCGTAGTTAAGAGCAAAGCAAGCATCGTCAAGTAGACATGCAAAATGAAATGAATAATAAATGCTAGCAAGTGCAATTACTGTCAAAAGGATGTATAAGATTACCTTGGTAAGTATTACAAATGCTAGAGGGTTAAACCAAAATGATAGGTTTCCGGGGCTTACATGATATATATTATGCGACAAACCCTTTATGTTATCCAATAGGTCTTCCCTAAGTAGTTGATTAAGTGACATATTATTTTTCTCCTTTAATGTACACAGTCTAGAAGTCTTAGCAGAAACAGCTACTATATGTAGTTTTACGAGTGCTAAGTCATTGATTTTTCGTGGGCTAAAATAGGTCATCTTAGGGAATGTACACCAAGCATTTCAAATAATCCATGAGTTGTTTTTATGGACAAGTTCGTACTTACGATAGCTTCTTGTGCCTGGATAACTCTTTCAAATTTAGACTTGCTTGCATCCTTAGATATTTTACCTAGCTCACGACTAAGTTGTCTTAAATGGGTCGCTGTAGATTTAATCATTTTAATATCGACCATTGGTATTGTCATACGAACGGCAACACGAAGGTCTTTATAGGTGAGATATTCTTTCCCATTTAAAAGCATTCTAGCAATCTTTTCTTTTTGTGGTCCGGTTAAGGTTGGAAATACATGACCATCACGAAGCTCGGCTCCACCAAATGGTCCGGTTTCTTTTATTCGTTTTGCTAGTATCTTACCGATAGGTAGCTTATCGAAATAATCGTCTGCCGTTTTACCATCTAAGTTGGGTATCTGATGACCTGGTGGTTGGTTATGACCAATCAGGCTGTCTTTAACCGGGGCTTGACTTTTAGTTTTGTTCTTAAAGTATTTCACTTACCTTCTCCTTTCTACCAAGATTTGATCACTTGATGTTCTACCCTTGCATAAAAAAAATCTAAATAATATGCATATCAGTTTGGCATCTTGACCCTCAATCATGTAAATCTCTTTTGCATTAATTTCTCAAACCGAACTAGATTGTCAAAGGCTGTTCCAATAGTTGATTTAGCAATACTCTGCCTCCATCGGCAGTAGTCTTCCATTTTCTGTAAAAGTATTGGTGAGGCTTGACATGCGACAGTTGAGCCTTGTCTTTTAACAACGATATAACCTTCAGCTTCACACTCATTAATCATGGTCGAAATGGTTTGTCTATTGCTATGCATTTCAGTAACAAGCTCTGAAATCGTGTAAAACCTATTGGTATATGTTGCATACGTCATCCAACGAGAAAAAGCATGTCTAATTGGTGTTGAATTGAAATATCTTTGTACCTTGCTTAACATTCTAGTTTGTCTTGCCTGATGCAATGTCATTTCTATTTCAATAACTTTCATATTATAATCATGCAGTAAATGAGCATGTATTTCATCAACAGAATTGTGTACGCTTGAATTGTCGCAACATGTTTTAGGCTTATTCATTATTTCTTCTCCAATCTTTTAGCTATATTTCTCACCGATGATGCGTGCCAGTTGCCACCTCTTGCAGTCGGTACACCAAGGTCATTTAACTTTTGTGCTATCTCTCGGTAGCTTTCACCACCTCTTGATAAAGCTGATACTGTAGGAGCTATTTTAGTAGCAAAGTTATCAGCAATCGTTTTAACGGCTGTCGAAGCTGAAGCCCTGGCTTTATCCATTTCGTCATGGATGCCAAGCTTAGTAATTCGATTGCCATTAGATGAGGTAATACTACCCTTCTCTCTTAGCTCTTTCTTGATCCTTTCAAGACCTGACTTAGTACGCTCTGAAATCTTATCCCTTTCAAAGTCAGCAAACATTGCCTTCATATAGAAGTTCTGCTTGTTCTCAGATATTGTAGGATCATTGCAGACAACTAGTTTAACAGCATTCTTTTTAAGAATAGTTTCAAAGAACTTTAATGTATGCCAGGTGGTACGACTGAATCTATCCAGGTCAGCTACAATGATAGTGCCATTCATAGCTTTGGCTGTCTCGATGCATTCGTTAAGCTTTGGTCTATGCTCGGGAGCTATCTTACCTGATATGCCCTCCTCCTTAAACCAAACGACTGAATGATTACCACCATTAAGCCATTTAAGTATCTCCATTTCTTGCCTTGCTACATCCTGGTCATCTGTCGATACCCTGACGTAGGCAAAGTAAGTGCCGGCATGTTCTTGCCCGGCTGTGGTTTTAACTGCCATTAGTTTGCTCCTTCTTTTTTTACAAAATGATACGCTAAAAATGTAGGTGTTCTATCCATGTCTTTACGATTATCATTCTTATGCAAAACACCAATTCTTTTTGGTGTAATTTTAACAACAACCCAGTCAGGACTTTTATCCCATGACCTAACCATTACATCGTAATGACCAGTTTTGCTGACACCTCTTTTAATAATCTTTTTGGTTATATTGCATCGATACGTTTCGTATCTGACAATTTGACTTTCACTCAATGGTTGTAATGACATTTGGTTTGTAAAAACTTTGTCACCTATTTTGATTTCACTCATTTGTTAGCCCTTGTTCTATTAACTTTCAACTTACGTTCTATATACAGATAGCACATAGATATCTAATATACAAGACCTAGACGTAAAATAATTAAATTCATTTTGTACAGAAAGAAAAAGACAATGGAAGTTGTGCCACTTTATCTAAGATTATCAAGGGAATGCTACGATATGCTGAAGTACCAGGCAAAGAAAGAAAGATGGACTATGGCTGGGCTAACTGAGAGCATTTTAAGGGAAGCTTTGCGTAAAAGACAGCCTGGATCAATCAGTAATGAGAACATATTTAACGAGCAGTTGGCTGTCAAAGACCTCAACATAGCTCAAGCCCTGGATAAAATGGTGAAATCTAATGACAAAATATAGAGCAATAAAGACCGAGGTCGATGGCATCATGTTTGATAGCAAGAAAGAAGCTAAACGATATGAATACCTAAAAGAAAGATTAGATGCCGGTATAATCCAGGACCTAAAACTACAGCCTAAGTTTGATTGCATCATCAATGGCAAAAAGATCTGCACATATAAAGCTGACTTTGAATATCTCCTGGTAGATGAAATTGGTCCCCAAGGACAGATCAGTTACTACGTTGTCGAGGATGTTAAAGGATTTAAAACACCAGTATACCGACTAAAGAAGAAGATGGTCGAGGCATTGTTTCCAGGAACATTAATTACCGAGGTTTAAATGCCATTCGATAATGGGCTGACAGCCGAGCAACAAAAGATAGTTGACGATAAATACGAAGAGTTAATGGCTAAAGTGAAGGAGAAGGACATGAGCTTATATAATAGATTAAGAGCTAACGAACTAGCTGGCTTCATTAAAGATAAAGACTACCAGGTAAATGATCAGGACCAGTTGGAGATGCTGTTATGAATCAAACTTACTGCCCCATATGCTCAACCATAGTTAATAGACCTGATCTATCAGATGATTATATCTGCCCGGTCTGTAATCTTACAACCTTACCCGAAGAAGATGCCAATGAACATGATGAACAAGATAGATAAAGTAGAGCAAATAATAGAGGCAAGGAAGCAAATCCTGGAGCTACCAAAAGATAGGATGGTTTCAGATATGCAAGCCCCCTCACCTTTTACAACGATACCTTCAAGAGCTTTATCCGATAAGTATATATTAACTCATCCATCAGCTCTACAAGTACTGTGCGTTCTATGCTCATACGTTAATGGTGTATCAGGCACAGCTTATCCAAACCAATACTCGGTAGCTAAAAGATTAGGTAGGTCACAGCCGGCAGTATCCAGGCAGTTCAATAACCTGGTTAAATGGGGCTACATCGAGAAGATAATAAAAGAAAACCCATTAAGAGATAGAGGCAGAAAAGGTGCAACCTGGAGAGTTATATACGATCCTGAAATAACAGCCGATGAGATAGCTATGACTACTACAGATCCAAGAGTAGAAGATAACAAGGCAGAAGATACTATGAAGGTCCTGGTCAAAGAACAAGTTAAGGAAGAGAAGAAACAAGCCAGGTTATCAGAAGCACAACTTAAGCTAGTAGAAAGCATCACACAACGATACCTGAAGGATGAAACAGAATACTTTGCATATGGTTCTGTGTTTAATGATGTAAGCACATACATAGCCGGTGAACAAACTATCGAAGCCTGGAATAGTATCGGTAATGGTCTATTATCACCTATCGAGAAGGGTTATTTAAAGAGCAGTAATATAACACCTAATGTTATAAATCGTGCAAAGCATAATGCTAAAAAGATAACACCTGATGTTATAAAACATGTAGATCGGAATAACACAAAAGATAACACTAGATGTTATACCAGTAGTGCAGAAAAGATAACGTCAGATGTTATACATAACTCTAATAATATAACTATAAATAATAGTATAATAGAAAATGCAAAAGAAATGACAAAAAGATATGCAGACATGCTGGATGCTATCATGGGAAC
>Ga0181401_1000205_pt1 | contig 24518 bp, 22 predicted proteins | sample 24SPOviralmetaG_FD_130130 | JGI IMG/M metagenome (GOLD analysis project Ga0181401, IMG submission 130130) | Marine viral communities from the oligotrophic San Pedro Time Series (SPOT) site, San Pedro Channel, CA, USA - 24 SPOT_SRF_2011-07-20 | ecosystem: Environmental > Aquatic > Marine > Strait...
GCAGCAACCTACACTACTTTTGCTAACACTTTACAAAGAGATATTGGAGGATTTCCGCAAGGAATAGCCATTCCAACCCAAGATGAATATCAGAGAGTCTCACCATTCAAGGATATAACAACAGATTACAAGATTACTAACGAGGGCAATTATTATGAGGCTGGGAAATATTATTTGGCGAAGCCTGACGGAACACCAAGCCCTCCCGGAAATGTGCCTTTTTCAACTGGTAATGACATCATCATTCAAGTAATTTCCACCAAATCCGCAGCACAGGGCGACGTAGGGATTATTGATGAATATAAGTTTATTAGCGAGGGCGTGAATATCGGTTCATTTTCTAATACGGGAGCAGAGAGGGATATGTTTAGCGACACACCAGCGACTTACACATTCGATATTGAAGTAGATCGTGCTGGAAATATATTGAATAATCCAAGAACTACCCCAGCCAGTCCATCACCAGCAGTAGCCGACGCAACATTAGAGATAAAAGCCCGAATCAATCCAAATGCTTTCATGAAGAACTTTGAGCCACCTGACAATACGAGATATTACTTCTTAACTCCCGATTATACTGGCATGGACTTTGTGAATTGGAGCGGCAGCAACGATCATGTAGGATTATCAAGCGTAGCCAATCTACGAAAGAACAGGGTTATACTTGAAGTCCCCGAAGGATATAACACTCCTGATAACGTAGCCAAGTTGCTAACTGATATTCTCCATGAACCTACGCAGGTTGAATCAACAACGGATTTGCCTTTTTCGAGTTTCAACTCATATTCAGTTAAGACTCATGATTATAATAATTATGGTGGCATTCAGGCTTCTCTTCCTGCGGTTGTGGCTACACCCACTTACCAGCCCTGCCCTGCGAATGGTAATCCACAAGCAAACAAACAAAATGAAAACTTTGCTACTTCTTATGAGTTCTACAAACCTGACCCTGACATCGCACCGCCACCAAGTCCCAATCCACCTGCGGCTTTACAGGAAGCGATGGCGAGGCGGTCATATTACAGCAGCATAGCCTACGCCGCACCCGAACGCTTTCAAGGATTACAAATATTCAGGAATGGATTTTATGGAGCAAATAATAGCGATGAAAAAAACTTTATAAATACTGGAATCAATCAAACATCAATAACAACTCCCTTTGGCAATCAAGAGGTAGGCCAGTTAGGAAATCGTGTGTGTTGTTTAAATAACCTCCCGACCGCACCGAGTAATGCTTTTTGTAAGTTCGATAGGGGGAAATTAATCTTAACAAATATGTTGTGGGATCAAGACACTATCGAGACATTAGCAAATGGATTCAGAGCGAATGAAAGATATTTAAACGGATTTACAAAACAAGAAGATTTCGGTAGTGCCGATTATCAACAATATTCAGGAGTCTTCTTGGATTTTAATCAATATGACGATCAGACATCTTATCATAAAGACTTACGAAATAATGTAGATGGTAGTTTGAATTATTTTGGCAGTCGGGCTAATTATGACCAAAACTCTAATAATTGGCTAATTAATACACTTCAATTCTCACCTTCAATTGACGCACCAGTCATTACAGACAAGTTCCCTTGCTTCGGTCAGCAACGAGACGGCTCACCTAACAGCGGGATTCAGTTAGAGGGACTCTACGTTCAGAGTTATTGGCGAGAGGAGTTTTTGACTATGAATGTTGATGGAGTAGCCAAACCTGCCGATGGTGTGGATTATAGCCAGTTATTAAATGAATTAACACAGGCAGAGAATTACGATGGCAATTTTAATCTTCCCGATACTTCCGATGCCAATTCAGGTGTTCCTGAAATGTTAAAAAATAATTCTACAAAAGAATACTTTATTCATGACCAACTGACCTACGAGGATTTAATTGAAATGGCTCGGGAGTTCAATATCGCTGCGATCCCGATATGGAATACGGCTGATGGTAATATTTTTAATGTGGATAATCCAAATAATCGACCCTATATCGCATTTGTTTCGGCTGTGAATGTTGATGACCCAAATACGATTTTACCAAGTGATTATGATTACAGATTAGGAGTTCCGGAAGAAGCCCGATGGGATTTCAACAAAGGTTTAGAGCAGACGTGGTTTCTCTCAAAATGGAATTGTCAATATGGTTTTCAGATTGGATTTGATAATTCCTTTACCCGAAATAAAGCAGTTCAGTTTTCTAATTTACAGCGAACAATTGAATTAGATCCCAAAGACGAGTCATCTTACGCAGGAGTAGGAATGATAGGAGCAGTTAATCCAGCAGTTAAATATGACCCGGAAGCAGGACGTTTTGAGATTCAAGGACTTAATTCAGGCATGACAATTGGAAATGGTAATCTTCAACAGCCTCCTCTTGAATTGGAAGCGGCAGACGATCCCGAGCAATTGTGTTATAATGTAGGAGCAATTGGAAATATCCAGCCCTATATGAATCCGAGTGGAGTAAATAATCCCTCACAACCTCCTCTTAACCCTAATAAATATTTCCCGTGTTTGGATATGAGACAACTGGCCTCATCTATCGTGGCATCGCAATCAGGAGTTAGCATATTGGAAATACTTGTTTATTTTCCGGGCGATGATCCAAACGACCCTGATTCGGGTGTAGGATTAAAAGCATCTGACACTTTCGGCACAGATGGAATAGGTTATTATTACAAAGACTCTTTGGTCGATAAAATGGGATTTGAAAAGTCGCAATTACTTCCTCGAATTGGTTCTTCTCAATCTTTCTTTACGAACAATTTAGAGTTCAGAGGCACAGCAGGAACTTACGCAGAAGCATATCAAAACTCGTTGCCGATGACAACGGGTCAATATATTTCATCAGCCGAGATTCAGGCCGCATCAGTTAATTCAATTGATATGCCTAACTATGATTTAGGAATTAACTTTTTTAGATCTGCGAGACCTGACGTTGAACCCGCAACCATTACGGCTTTTAGGATTCCCGACAAGTTGAATTATCCTTACTTGAATATTTATTCAGACATCGCCACAGCGGGGGCTGACACAACTTATTATGGTGGGGCAGATAGTCAGAGTAAGATTCCTTGTTTGGCTTTCATGACTCGCAACTATAATAATGGGGATTATTTCTACGCTCTTGAATCCACATTTAATTACACAGCCACCAAGCCGTTTGTGATTACCGATATTACAACTGATATAAGATTGCCCGATGGACGACGACCCGTGTTAGATCCTAACTCGGCTGTCATCTATAAGATTCAGAAGACTCGGCAACTGCCAGTAGCAGTAGATCCGTCGCAAATAAAATCTGTGTCTAATATAAAGGAAGATGAACGAGGAAAAGATAATACGAGAAGAAGAGAAGTGCTACGAAAAACTGCTGCTCAAAATCGAAGATAGGTCTTCACAAGACTATAAAAGAATATATAGGAAACTTTATTATATTCGCAATCGTAGAGAGATAAAAGAATATCAAAAGACTTATTACAGGGAACGTAGATATAAACGCACAGAACATCTGCCACCGATCTCAACAAAAGATAAAACAAGTTTTAGCGTGGAACACAAGCCCGTTGTCATTCATTTTGAATAAGCAAAATACCTATATAATGGCGGAAGTTCTTTAAGTCCCTTACATTTATGCCACTTTTATATTCCCTTTTATTATTCCTATATAAAAGTAGAATAAAATTATAATTTTATTCTACTTTTAAGTGCTATTTATATATTCCTATATAAAAGTAGCATAAAAGCCAGTTTTTTAAATACTTAAAGAGGAAAACTTAAAAAAACAATATCCTATATATATATATAATGAAGAACTATTTTAGCATGATCGAGAAATGTGAGCGGTGGGATAATGAAATGGATATTCTGAAACAGGTGAGCAACATGATTGAGGAGAATGGAATTATATCGAAGCCGTCTTGTTATTATCCAAGACTGACTGAAACTAAAAAGAGAGGGAGGATTGCTTTTATTGAACTCTATAAGAACTTATGCGAAGGGCAAATGTCAATCGAACATTTTGAATTGTTTGTCTGTAAGCATAAGGACTGGCAGATTCATATTCAGCCAACCGATAAGTGGGGGTCTATGAGAGCAGAGTGGGTTCTACAACTGGATCTTCCAAATGTTAATTCAGAACCCTTATTGAATTACTTATATGAGTTTGAGTTCCTAAAAACTCCGACGATGCCGACAATAAACCACAAAGAAGAAAAAATCGATAATTTATCAGCCATTAAAAACTTGGCCTGTAATTTAGAAATAACGGGTCAAGAGACAATTCAAATACTTAAATACTTTCTTGCTGGATTGGAACAACTTTCATCGCAGGGCGATAGTCCCTAAATACTTTAAGTCCTTTATATTTGCGAGAAGCCATTTCAGGATTCTTCAACATATTAGAAACAGAATGTCGGCTAATGCCGAAGTCATTCTTAATATCATTCATAGTCATATAATATTTTTCAAGTTCTTTCTCGTCTCCATTATATTTGACAACTCTATAATGGAAATATGATTTGTTAGCGGAGCGTCCGTTGGTTTGAGGCATTATCTATATTTAATGTCTATATATTTTTTAAATCAATTTTACGTAAAATATAAATAACTTCATTTAGGGATATATATTTGCTGGTAGCACAAACCACACTTTCATATAACGATATACGAAAATGTGGAAATTGCTACCAGGCAGAAAAAGTTGAATCTTCAAAAACGGGTTCTTCAAATCACCATTTAAAAACAATAGTGCGGAAAATTGATTTAAATAATAATCTACATTATAGATATATAATGAACCAAACTAAATCGCCAAAAATAAAATCAAAACCTATGTTAATGTCTAACATAAGAACATCGAAGTTTCAGGGATTCGATTTCTATCACACCATTAGCAGTAGAGCAAATTGGGAAAAGCAAGGACATAAATATATTATGCCACAGCAAAAAGCATTCGACACAGCGACAGATGAGGACGTGCTACTTGTCAGAGATGAAGGTAGAGGCAAATCTTACGGATCTATGCCATTCGAAGACCTCGAAAAGATTTACAAGCAGAATCATTACCTCTATGAGATTCTTAAAGATGAAAGAAAGTTTTATATGGATATTGAGTTTCCCTACGAGAACGACGAACAGGCCACACACAAACTCGGACTGATTTTCAAACTGGTTCGTGATTGTTTTGCTGAATGTGGAATTGAGACTGGCTATAAAAGAAAGCGGGATTTCTTCTCAAAGAATATCGGCGTTGGCGAAGCAGGAGGATTTAAAGACATCAAAAAGTTCTCCTCACACTTGATTATGAATGATGGAAATTATTTCAAGAGTTATTCTGATATTAACAAGTTCGCAAAATATATGCGACAGACCATCGATGAAAATGAAGATTTACATGATCTCATCTTTGAGACAGACCAACAAAGAAATTATGCTATTGATTTCGGTGTTTATACCAAGAACCGATTATTCAAACTGCCATATCAATCCAAGCCGAAATCCTCTCGCATTCAGAAGCCTCCTGCGAAAACGCCCGATGACCTTGAAAAGATTCTCATTTCTAATCCTGTCAAAAGTAATTTAGTTGATGTCTCCAAACTTACTCTCAAAACAGAAAAGAAGAGTTATCAGGTCAAGAACAAAGCAGGGAAAGTTATCGGCAAGAATATCCCTTCTAATGTTGCCGACTTCCTCGAAGCATTCAAAAAAGATCTGCCTGACGAATGCCCGATTCCTGATGGCGAACCCGATAGCGGTTCTCTTGAATATGTAGTTGCCTCGATTCACAATAGTAAGGCGGTGAATTGGGATACGTTCTGTGCTGTCGGCATGGCTATCAAAAGAGCATCGGGCGGTAATGGATTTCAACTATGGGTGGAATGGACTCGAAAGGGTGGCTGGAATCTTAACATTACAGAAATGTCGGGAATGTGGGGACGATTTACTACGGAGGGATACGGCTATTCAACTCTACTTAACCTTGCTAAATTATGTAATCCAAATCTAATCGCACAGCACCCGACAGGAATGTTATTCGAATTGAAAAAGCACACTTACACAAGAGTAGTAAATAAACGCTATCTAAATGAAAATGATTTCAATCTAAAACAATACGATAGAGCCGTAAAAACAGGAGAAGATTTATACAACAAAGAGACTCACAAGTTCAACTACAAAGCCGAACATGTAGATAATGAAGTCTCATACATCAAATCACCTATGGGAACAGGAAAGAGTTTCAACATTCATCAGATTCAAAAAGATTATAACAGAATTGTTTATTTATCCAGCAAGAGAGCATTCGCAACTGCGATGGGTAAAGAGTTCGAAAAAGACGGATTCAAGAACTATATTGACTTGACTATATCGGAAAGATATAATTGTCCCAAGATTATTATTTCACTCGAAAGTTTCCATCAGATAAATCCCGATGACATCGACCTACTTATTATTGATGAAAGCGAGAGCATCTTTAATATTATCGGCTCACACACTCTCCAAGTCAAAGGCGAGGGACTTAACAACCTGCTTGTGTTTGAGAAAGCCGTGAGAACTGCGAGAAAGGTCTTGGTTATGGACGCATTCTTATCCAAGCGATCTATGAATGCCGTAGATACAATCAGGCCTCGCTGTCAATCCGCACTTACGATTAATGAATGGAAGCCACCAAAGCGAACGGCTAAAAGGTGTAAAGATAAAGCGGCGATGTGGCTTGAACTTAAAAAGTGTCTTGAAGCCGGAGAACGCTGTTGCGTAGTGAGTGGCTCAAAGAAATATGCGATTCACTTGGTAGATATGGCTATCAAGGCAGGGCTGGTGAAGGGCGAACTCGATGATGACGGAATCTACCGAGAAAAAGATGATGTCAAACTCTATCATTCAAGTAATCCTCTCGACCTTGCTACTAATGTAAATGAAGAATGGAGCAAGTGTAAATTACTTCTTTACTCGCCTACGATTACTTGCGGAATCTCATACGATAACCCCGATGAGCATTTCGACAGATTGTTTGTTTATATGCCGAACATTTTCTCGGCTTGTTTCCGTGATGCCGTTCAGGCACTTAAAAGAGTAAGGCATTTTAAGAATGATGAACTCTTCTTTTGTCTCAACACACAGGGCAACTACAATAAAGATATGAGTCCCGTTTATTTCGACAAAGTAAAAGAACTGATTTACAATTATAAAACAAAGATCTTCTCTGATGACGAACACTATATTTCATTACAAGCAAAAAACCTAAAAGGTGATTACAGGACATTAAAAGATTGGGTCAGCGAAGCAAGGATTTACAATATTCTCGAAGCGAATATTTCAGGGATTTATATCGAGATTGTCTGTTCGAAATATTTTGCTCTCGAAAATATCGAGATAAAAGGATTATCCACAGCACCAAAGAACTACGAGATGCCCGAGTTTGAATTGAAAGACGCATTCACTTTTGAAGAAGCCAAAGAACTCGCCAAAAAGATTCCACTTGCCGACATCACACAGAAAAGAGAAAAAGGTGATCGACTGACTCTTGAAGAATACTGGGCTGGAATATATTACAATTTCTATGAATCGGTAGAACACCACGACAAGATGCCTCTCTACTGGGACTATTATATCAAGATGGGGTCAGAAGAAAGGTCTCATTATTATTCCACTATTAAGTTTCACAAGGTTATTCACCAAAACTCAATCGACGAGATTTACAAAAAACAGGACAGCATGAAAATCCTTGAATTGAATAATTTTCACGATGAAAGATACCAACATCTCTACAATATGTTTAACAAACTGGGATTTATTGAAGATAACAAACTGAATTACAAAAAAGAGTTTATGAAAGAAGACCTCGAACCGCTTCTCAAAGAATATGAATCGCTCCGAATGAATGGAGGCATCAAAGCATTTAACCAACTTCTCAAACATGGCTCGATTAGAGAATGGTCGGCAGCCGAAGACACAAACGCCGAAATGGATACAGACAAAATCTATATTATGATTAAGCACTTGGCTTACGATTTACTCGGCTTGGCCTGTGGGCAAGTGAATAGAAAGAAGAAGCGGGTGATGGTCGATGGAAAGAAGAAGCAAAAGTTCTTCGGCGTGTTTAAGTTCTCACCACTCAAACACCATATATACGAACTCGATGAAGTAGGAGAACCGAAGCGAGATGACAAAGGCAAATGCGTAATCAAAGAGATAGTCGAATTAGATGTGATGTCAATCGCACATAGTAATTTCGAAGAACCTCTCGATATTTCACCGAAAGATTGGTTTAACGATTCAGGCAACGGGTCAAATGAAGAAGAAGAAGAACTTTGTGAATTAGCCGACTTGGAAGTAGGGTGGTAGCAATTTCCACAATTTCATATAACGATATACCAAAATGTGGCTTTTGCTACCACCCTCTACCCCACCCGGAAGCAGATTTAGTAATTCGTAAATGGATCAATATTGAACTTTTTATTCTGTCTAAACTTTGAATCTTTTATTTTACTTTTATTAATGCCCTCAAATATATTCTTGGGATTAATTGGTTTCTTCTCATTTTCCATCTTTGCGATGAGTTTTTTATTTAGGGCATCTGCTCCTTTACCCTTTGTTATTTGTAGCATCTCCAATTCGTTTGCGGTGTTAATTAAATCCTTATTCATCTATAATATAATTAAATATATATTTTTTTTATGTTTAATTATATTATAAATGTCGCTGATCTCTACTTCTTCAACAACCAACCAAGAGGCCTTCCTCTTTGAAAATCACTATCCGCAACCAATAGTAATTAGCCCTAACTCGCAAATCTGTCTCCAAAAGTTTATTCATTATAGAGGGGCTTTATATGAGGTTTCTACACAGAATAACGTTATCGGCTTCCGAATCGGAACAGGTGGTCAGAATCAAGACGTGTCAAGATTCGCCGAGATTCCAGTAGGGACTTACGAGGGAGCAGATCTCGCCGTTGCTATTACTACTGCTCTCAATTCAGTAAATCAGCAACAAAACTACGAGTGGCTGGTTAATTTCACACCAGCCGCATCGACGACCGACTTTGATTTGTTTCAGATTCAATATAGTAGTGTCCCCACTCCCGATGTTAATTCCGGATTATATAACTCATTCGATAGCGGACAATTGACAATTGGAGGTGAGGGAGCAGACAACGCCACAGCCAAGATTGACTATAATGGAACGAATGCCGATCATTTTGCTAACGTTATCTCAAAACGCTCTACACTTGTCTATTTAGGATCTCAAACATGGGAGATGATTCAACCTGATAAAACTTCGGAAGAGTTCCAACCACTTACATTTGGAATTGTAAGAGAGAAAATATCCAGTCCTAATAACCCCAACCCAAATCTTCAATTCAATCCCAAACTTCAAGACATGTCAATTAGTTTCGATAAGAAGGCAATCAAAGTGAATTATGGAAAACAGAGACAGGGATCTATTGTAGGTAATCCAAACTGGTTCATTTCAGAAGTTCGCAGAGATTTATCAGGCCTCTTCGATAAGATTTTCAAACCAGGAGGAACTTTCTCACCCCACACAAAATTACAAGTCATTCTTACTATATATGCCTCTTCTCAAACAAGTCGTAGAGTCCTCATTCAATTCTTAAAGAAAGAAGCGGGGGAGACCACCTATTCCCCACTTGACCCGGCTACTATGGGCAACTCGCCAATTTCAGGCACTCCATTTGTAAAAACCACTTTGGGCTATGAGAGTTTAGTCTATGACTCGAACGACGGATTGTTGAATGATAGTGGATCTAAAATCAATCAACATTTCCCACAACTTTCAAAAGCACCATTTTTACCTACTTGTTGTTTCCAAAAAGAGGGCAACGTTGTCTCTACTGGATACACTCTTGATGGGGATACATGGACGAACACGGCTGGTAGTGTAGTTTCAACATTTACCAGTCTTGGGGCAAACACAAATGGCTTTGATTGGCGAATCAATACTGATGTAGGAAATGTCCTAAATGGAACATATTGGAAAGAAATCGATCCTCTTAATTTTGTAATCATGAGTAGTAATACCCCTTTGACTGACCCACCAACATTTACAGCCGTGTTAGACCCAACCGCAGGAATAACCAATCCAAATGGACAAATCATAGTAAGAGATGGCGTCGGCGGTGGCGTTGTTCAGACCATTAACTTTGATGGGGCTTCGCCAGTTGTGGAAGAGACAGATGCGATGCCTATTTTCACACAGGGAATATTCAACACTATCGAACCTGTCGCAGGAATCTCATCAGACGAAGGCGGTGAAGTAGAGGCAGGAACAGCAGGATTACTTACCGATCTCAATTCAAATGTCAAAATGTTCTTACGTGGAGCAGGTTCGGCTGCGAATGTAGCCAGTCTTTTAGGTTTTTCGCAGAATGAAAAAGATTTCAACAACGCAGGGGCAGGATCAGGCGGGTCAATTGATAGCGACCAAGCACCCGACCAAACTGCCAACAATAACACCCTCCATATTGCTATTCCTGAAATGCCTCTCGTGAAATCCTATGAAGGTGAAAACTCGGCAGAAGCCAAATCAATAGCCATCATTCCTCGTGAAGAGTTCTCAACTGGCGACACAGAGGGATCGCTTGTCTATGTTGCCCCATTCGAAAACTGGATTGATATAAATAACGGACAGGATCTCAATCTGAATCTTTTAACAACCATAGTTCGTAATGCTGATGGGTCTCTTGCCGATAATCTCGTGAGAGAAACACAGGCCATTTTCAAGATTCGCCAAGACCCGATGAAATTAGAAGAGGATAAGAAAGCAGAAAGATTTAGGGAAATGGCTGAAATGATGGCTAATACGATTAACACAGGACTTACTTCTCTGATTACTCCCCAGCAATTAATCGGCTCGTAAAATTGAAATGATTTTATACATTATATATATATATATACATCATGGCTGGATTCCAAACCAAAACCTTTTCGAAGCACGACGATTATATGACCCCCAAAAGTGCTTGGGAGAATATTAAAGATTTTATACCAAGTGATAAGGAGATATGGGAAGCATTTTACGGCGACGGCAGTAGCGGTAATCATTTAACAGAATTAGGATTTAATACTATTCACCAGGAGGTCGATTTCTTCGAAAATAATCTTGGAGAACTCGTAGTAAGCAATCCTCCATTTACCAAATGCCCCGAGGTTTTAGCCAGGCTCGTTGAACTTGAAAAACCATTTATTATGATTATGCCAAGTAGTAAAATAAATACTCAATATTTTAGAAGACTATTTGCCAAACAAGAGAGTCCTATCCAAATTATTATTCCAAGAAAACGCATTCAGTTTATCAAAATGGTAGATGGTAAGATTGACCCAAATCAAGAGAAAAAATGTAATTTCGACTGCTTCTATTATTGCTGGAAAATGAACTTACCAAGAGATATTATTTGGTTAGAATAAAAGTTTAGAAATAAAATCTACATTTATAATATAAATTAATTATGGATATTATAAAAGAAGCGATTGACTCAAAGCGAAATATTAAGCCGAACTCACTTCGGGCTTACATGATTTCACTCCAAAAAATACATGATTTTATCGTTGGAAAAGGAGCATTAGAGGATCTTAATTTTTTAAAGGACGAGGACAAAGTAGCCGAGAAATTACAGGAACTCAAACTCTCGACTCAAAAGAATTATTTATCCGCTGTGATTGTTGCTCTCGATGCTATGAACGACGAAAACGATTACGATGAAGAACTCACTTTTTACAGAGGATATTTAGATGAGTTGAATAAGCAAAGTAAAGACGAGGCCGAGAAGCAACAGAAAACAGAAGCCCAAGAAAAGAACTGGGTCTCTATGAAAGAACTGCGAAAGGTTATGAATAAATATAAAGCCGATATTATGGAAAGGGAATTGCTCACCAAACCGGAACTCAACAAGAAGCAATTTGATTTAGTTCAGAAATGGGTCGTAGCCAATCTCTTTTTAGATGATGAGAATCCACCGACCCGCCTTGACTACTCACCGATGAAAATTATAAAAGAAGAAGATTTCAAGAAACTCTCAAAAGACGAAAAAGCCGAATCAAACTATTTAGTGTTAAGATCTCGCAATAAAAAATACTTCCACTTTGGCGAATATAAAACAGCAAAGAAATATGGTGAAAATCAGATTCCCGTTGGAAAGAAGTTGAATAGTGTCCTTAATATTTGGTTGAGGATTAATCCAACAGACCATCTTTTATTGAATAGCAGAGGTGAGCCACAGACAGCAAACGGATTAGGTAAATATATTTCAAAAGTGTTCGAACCTACTGGTAAAAAAATCGGTGTGAATATGTTGCGACATATTTTTATTTCAGAGAAGTTCGCACCTGAATTGAATGAGAAGCAGGAAGTCGCAAAAAAGATGGGACATTCTGTTTCGACACAAGAATTATATGCTAAAAAGTAGTTATTGGATATGGAATGAATGGGGGTGATGGATCTTCCCATAAATCCCAAATGAATAAAACAATCATTAAAATTATTATCGCAATCATATATATACTATGCCAACAGATTACGGAGGAAGTAGTTCAAAAAAAGCCCCGAAAGGGACGCACCGAATGCCTGACGGAACATTAATGACTGGAACAAAACACACCAAAGATAGTAAGCCAGTTAAAAAAACTGGTAAAGTAGTTTTAGATGGAGAAGAAGTAAAGTTCAAAGAAGGGGGATTGAGAAATCAATTAAAAGTTCCAAAGGATTACAAGTTCAAGAAAACAGATCTCAAACGATTAGACAAAGTTAAAACAGGCGAAATGTTTAAGTTTTTAGGCAAGGATTTTAAGAAGACACCGCTGATGGCTAAACGCATCTCATTTGCTCTTACTCTCATGGGACGCAAGTGAGCAGGTCTTCTTATGGAGACGCATTTTCATTTTATATAATCTCTTATTGGTTTCCATAATTCGGAAGCCACAGCGGCAAGTTGTAGATTCGATCACCACTATCACCGCACCTAATCTGCTCGATTGTTTCTGATTTCTCGAAGTCCATGCGTCTTGATCGCTGTTGTTGGTGTAGAAATTGGAGGTCTTGACAGGCATGTTGGTTGGGGGAATTATAATACCTATAATGTAGAAAATCATTTCAATTTTTTACATTTCCCACCGATTTCTTGATTCCTCTCGTAGAGAGCCAATTCAAGTAATCTTTCATAAAATCGTTGATTGTTTTTTGCTCTCATTTCATAATATTCTTTGGGAAGAAGATCCATAATTAATATAGTAATATATACTATATTAATGAGTTTAAATGAAATTAGTCTGAACGATATTGCCAAGAGAGTTGAAGAAGAAAACAAGACAGAACAGGCTTACCTCGAAATGGCAGGACAATATAAAGAAACTTTGGATAAAAAAAATGACACAATCAAAGATCTTAAAAAAGCAATCATGGTTCTTTATGGATTAATTAGGACGGCTGATGAAAATCATGATTACGATATGGTAATTCAGTCAAGACAGGTTGCCTCTGAATATATTGACTATTTTTTCTTTGAAGATGATTGAATCTTTTGATAGAGATCATTATCAGGTTTGCCCTCGCCAATCTGTTTGGGGTTTTTCATTACGAACCCATAAACCCTGCCAAAAGCCCAACGCTCGGCTGACATTTTACCTGCTAAACTTTTTCCCCCTACTTTCTTTCCATCTTTCTCTCTTCGAACCGATTCCGGATTGGTCTTCCTTGCTCCTACTCCTCTATTATAAACTTGTTGTAATATAGATTTAGAGATCCCTGTTTTCTTTGCTATATCAGAGAGAGAATGGCTATCAGTTCTTTTAAATCCATACTGCTTATTATACTTTTCTCGATTAGTCATTACCATTTTATTATATAGTGATATAATAAATATGGATAAAAAAATTATGTTCGCAAAGTTAAGCCCAGCCACAGCCAAAGGCAAAAAATATAAGATGGAGTTCTACAATAAAGATAAAAAGAGAGTCAAGACCTCGCAGTTCGGTCAAGCAGGAGCAAGTGATTTTACCAAGCATGGAGACACAGAGCGAAGAGATCGCTATGATAGTCGCCACAAAGCGAGGGAAAATTGGAGTGATTTTGTTAGCAACGGATCGTTGAGTAAATATATACTATGGAATAAAAAAACGTTAGCCAGTTCATTTCAGGACTACCTCAAAAGATTCAATCTAAAACTTTTAAAAAAAGTTTAATCAAAAGACGGGTCTGCGGGTGTCCCGCAATAAGTTATAATTGGAGAAATAAAATATCTATTATAGTTATATAATGTTTGTCTATGCGATATATTTAGGAGATGATGTTTATTACGGAAGCACAGGAACAGACCTCGCCGGTAGAGAATGCCGACACAACGTCAGATTGAGATCGTGTGAAAGCAACGCTCCTCTATATAAAAAAGCCCGAGAGTTAGGGATTACTGATTTGAACCTCGTGATGCTCTATGAAGGCGATGACTACTTATCCGTAGAGCATGATTTAATTTTAAATAACGAATGCCTTAACAGCAATAGCGTTTTCTATGATCGTGAGCGATATTTACGAAAACACAGAGAAAATCAAAAAAAATACTATTATAGAAAAAAGGCTGAAAAATTATCTAACACTAAATTATAAATATGAGTGAATGGACTGACTTTGTAAAGAAATACGCCAAAGCCAAAGGGATAACTTACGGACAGGCACTTAAACAGGCCGCCCCCGAATATCGTAAGAAGAAAGGAACGAAAGGTGCTGTGAATGTCTCCCGTGTCAAAGCCGAAAAGAAACGTGGCGAGATGGACACAAAAGATTTTACTACCAAGAAAGGAGATAAGTTGAAGACAGGCAAACGCAAGGGCAAGGCCGCTTTTTCCGGCGATAAGAACTAACAACAGCAATATTTAGAAAGTTTGAAAAGAGCAAAAAAGACCACAGAAGATCCCAGCCCACATAAAAACGGAACAGCATTTTCTTCGAAAAATTGAGTGTTAAGCATTTATATATAAATGATTAAAAAAAGTTTTTTAATGATTTATAATTTATATTTTTTAGGGCATTTGATAGCCCCATTCCCATTTTGCTTTGTTGCGATTTGACTTGTGATTAAGGAGCATGAAGTTCCAATACCCAAACCGATAAAGTTCATCTATCGTGAAAGCCCTATAACCTTCGAACCTCTTTTTTCCGTGGCACATTTTTATTGTTTTACCCTTGACCCCATCTTTGATAGCATCCCACCAAAACTCATCTATTTTACCAGCGAGTTCCCACCAAGTTTCATTATAATATCCCTTTTTCTTGCCTCGCAAATACTTACAATTTTCATCTTTGAATATGGAAAGAGGGTGTCGAGAGTTCCTCCATTTTCTATTTTTCCGAACTTTTTCGCATGAAAACCTATCTAACAAAAATCTTGGATTATCTTTTCTATAATAAGTTTTCATGTGTAATTTCCATATAGGGTCGCCGTCTTGAAAGCGTTTTGCTTCTGTAATTTCAGCCTCGCATAGGTCGTAGATGCCTTGAACGATGGGATGGCGATTGAGTTTTTCCCATATCGCAAGTTTAATACATTTCGCTTCCTTGATAGTAAGCACTTTCTCCAACATTTCTCGCATATAAATTACTTCCTCTTTTTCGGCTTCCTCGATCATTTCTTTTGGTGGTGGTGGCAAATCCATCGTGATTGTGATTAGAATCTTTCCTATTAAATCATTTCAATTTTCTACATTTTAGTTTCAAAATGGAGTGGTAGCAATTTCCACAATCTCATATAACGATATACGAAAGTGTGGAAAATGCTACCAGGCCAAAATACTTCTTTAATGAACCTAATATTAATCTGTGGCTATAATGACGAACACTTGAATATAAATTACTTTTTCTCTCTACATATAATAAATGGAAGCAGAACAAACAATCAAACTTGTAGATCGAATCTTATCTTTCTTGTCAAAACTCAAATGTAAAATAACTTGCTGTTGTCGTTCCTCATGTGCTTTGGACGGGGAAGAAGATTTAAGCGGGTCGGCTGGTGTCCCGCAAATAGAAAGAATGACGGAATTATAATCTTATTTAATATTATATGAATAACTTTGACGACCTTACTATTCTTCCAGTAAAACCGCCACTCAACCGAAAAGCAATCCAACATCACCCTAATCTGCCTGACGTAAATACTGGTGCTTGTGTCTTGGATATTGCCTCACCAAAGCAGGGAAAATCAACTCGCATCTGTAATCTTCTTCAAAACCCCGCATTTTATCAGGGCTGTTTCGATGCTGTTTATATATTTTCATCAACCATGACCAACGGAGATGATACCTGTCGCTTCTTATGTGAAGAGTTTAAGGAGACCATATATTCTGAATATGATGAGAAAGTCTTACAACAGATTATTAATTTTCAGGATTCCATTCCAAAAGAAAGTCGCCCCAATATCGCAATTATATTTGATGATTTTATCGCATTCCAAAACCTACGTAAAAACTCTCTTGCTTTCCGATTGGCTTCATCATATCGTCATCATAATATCAAATTACTTTACTACTCAACCCAGTTATATAAAGCCGTGCCGAATATTGTAAGGCAGTCTATTAACTACGCCATTATCTCACAAAACGCCAATAACCGAGAAGTCGTGAAGATGGCCGAAGAATTAGGAGCGAGATATGGAGATGAGAAAAAGTTCAAAGACCTTCTTTACCAAGCCACAGGACAAACTCCATATTCATTTTTATATCTGAAATTATATGATCGCCCAGCCACCGCATTTAAGAACTTTTCCGAAAAACTTTATGAAGCACCTCTCGTTTTGGCTAACGCTAATGGGTTTGAAGGTGAAGAATTACCTGACGGAAACTCTGACGATGATTGTGGTTGTTAAGGCTTTTTACCGATAAAATGTAGAAAAAGATGAAATAGAAAATAGAGAAAAAATAGAGATTTAGAGAATAAATGTTTAAAATTACTTTTATGAAATTATTATCTTGACTAATTTTATAAAATGGATAACGAAGATTTGCCTGTGATGAGACAGAAAGCGAAGAGCCAAGAAGAGATTTTAGACGACTTAAAGATAATAGATGCGAGTGAATTGAAAAAGCAGGAAGCCGCCGCCGCTCCGCCTCCCGAAGATTTAACGTCAGACCCATTCGTGAAGCCGATTAAGCCCACTCGAAGCAAGAAGCCGATTAGTGAAAAGCAGAAGGAGCATCTCGCAAGGGCGAGGGAAAAGGCGACTGCCATGAAAGCGGCCAAACTCAATAAAACGCAAACTAAAATTGTTGAGAAGGTGGAAAAAGCCCCTGAACCGGAAGAGATGGACGAGAAGGAGTTTGAGAAGTGGTTGAAAAATTATGACAAGTTTAATGATATGATGACTAAAATTAAAAACGCAGAAGAAGACAAAAGAAGAAAGGCAGAGGCAAAAGAGAAAGCGATTGAAGACAGATTGAGAGCGAAAATTGAAGCCGAATATTTAGAAAAAATATCTCATACTAATTCAAAGGTAGATAATGTAAGCCAACCACAGCGACAAGTTGCTCCCCCACCCTCCGACCCATATAGTAGTTATTTTGACGAATACTAATATAAAATATTTCTTTTTTTAATTTCTTCCATTACTTTATAAATAATGGACGAGACTTATGCTTCAAACGTAGCAAATCTTAACGAACGATTACGTGAATACAAACAGGGAGAAGTTGATAAAGCATCATCTCTTATAGAGTCAGCGACAAATAAATATAATACCCAATTATCGGAATATCAGGATAAGTGGAAAGCCGTTCAGGACGGAGGTCAAGATGAAGTAGCCGCCCAAATGGGGGTCAAGGGAGTTTATAATGGGGTTAAAAATGTTTATGAAATCTATAAGAAATACAAAGGTAAAGATGCCGAAGACGAAGACGAAGAAGATGATGGAACAGAAGGGGGTTCGGAAGGCGACCCAACAGGGGCAAAGTTAGATGGTGAAAATCCAGCACCTCTTTCGGAAGAAGACAAAGCATTCTTACAAGACCCTATGAAAGATATGAAAGCAGTAAGAGCATCAACGCAAGAACGCATGAATAGCCGACTCAAAGAATTAGGATTTGGTGATGATGACACCTCCGCTCCAAGTGCTTCCGGGTCAGCGGCACAAGCCCCAGCCGACACGCAAGTAGGAACAAGCGACGCTGACATATCCCAAGCAAGAGCCACAGCACAAGGGGTAGAAGACAGCGGGGGTCGGGTCTTTGACCCCGAATATGATTTTTCATTTGACGCATTTAATAAGGGAACGGGTGGATTTGCTGGCGAAGCGACCGAACAGAGTGCTTTTGGTGATTTAAGCAATATACCAAAGCCAGGAACAGCGAAAGACGTAATGGCGAAGATTGACGCACAGGCGGCGACTGAAAGAGGAGGAAATATAGGACAACCAGCATCGGGACAGGCCACCGAAGGCGGAAACTCTGCCCCAGCCGAGCAATCCAGTTCAGGTTATAGACCCGAAGGTTCTCAATCAAGAACATTAGACCAAAATGCGGGAACAGAGGATATTACAGGACAGCCAAAAGCCCCTGCTTCGGGTGGCGGCGGTGGTTCGGGTGCTGACGAGGATCTTAACCCACTCGATACAGACCTCCCCGACGCACTTCCCGAAGCGGGAGGGTTTTTCGCTGATTTAGCAACCACAGAAGCGGCGACCGCTGCGATCCCCGTTGTGGGCGAGGCTGCTGCTTTTGTTGGCGGATTGGTGGCTATTGGAGAAGGAATCTATCATTTATTTCACCCACCAGCAAAAAAGGCTGCGGTTGCTCCTGTCATGGGTTCAGGCATTCCACAATCAGTCCAAGCCAAATACGCACAGGCACTTCCATCATTCGATAGTTCAAGTGATAACACTTCTTCTGATGCGGTCTTTTAATAGAGAAGCCGAGAAATGGGTGGAGAATGTAAAAAATTGAAATACTTTTTTGTGTAGAGAGTAGTAGCACTTCACTACCCATCAAGCGACATGTGCCAACTCTTCGATTTCATCATGAACAACGACTTTTACATTATTGATATGGACGACTGGGAGGAATCAGAGCCGATGACTTTCTTTCAAGCAATCAAGGAACGGCTGGAAAAGATGGAAGACGAGGAGTTGAGTGATCGGTGGGAGATCTGCTGGACTGAAAAGGGAGAATCATTCGAGCCGAATGAGATTGACTCTCATGAACTTTGGCGTGAGAGCAAATACTCGGAATGGATTCAAAACCTTTATTTCGGGGAAGAAGAGGAAGACGAAGATATTTTTCAAGAACTTATGGGAAAGTTCTACGAGAATGCTCGGAATGCGATCCAAGAGGGAACTGCCTAATAATCTACATAATAGTTATTTTTAAGAATAATGTTTAATTTTAAAAATAATTTTCTTTATTAAGAATATAAAAGATGTTTAAATCGAATGCGACCGGTGCTTACGTTCCCTCGATCTCACAGGCCATACGTCCCGACGTGGTCTCTGATGTTCTCCCCGAAGATCAGATCCGCCTTTTAGTTCCTTCCTTTTTAGGATTTGTTGATCCCCGTGAAACTTATGTCAGATTTAACTTGAAGATGACAGGTGTAGGAAGAATTATCCCCGATAAGAATGCTGGTGGTCATGCCCTTTTCCGTAATCTTTTGATTCGTGATGGTGCTAACTCGGCTACGTTAGTTTCAGAGGAGGATTACAATTGTAGTGTAGGAATGCTTAACCCCTTCACCCAGCAGAGTTCAGTTTATAATAAGCACAATCTCTTTGAGGGAGTTGTGGAGAATGTGAATGAGAGTGGAGATGCCTCGAACCTTTACTATGCTACACCACCCGATATGAATGGCTCTGATGAAGACAACGTTGTCGGGTCAGCCGAACAATTACAGGTCAAACTTCAAATGCCTCTTCGCACAAAGTTCTTGGGTGGTAAAATAGTCCCAGTTGGTCTTTTAGGCGGTCTCCGCTTTCAGATTGACACAGAGAATCCTCTCCGTGCTTTACAATATGTAGAGACTACTGGTCTTTGCGAATCTTCTCGTGTCGATGAGTTCGGCATAGCCATTCCAGCAGCCCAACTTACCGCAGGAACAGGTGGAACTGGTTTCGCCGCTGGTGATCAGAAGAGAAATGACACCGATTCCAAGCAGGGTGCTTATTCAGTAAAACTCGAAGTTGAGACCGATGACAATCAGAAGAACAACCCATTCGCCGTTGGTGATTTCCTTTTCATTCAGAAAACGGCTGGTGCTGACGACGGACAGGAGGAATTGCTCGGTGTTGTTGATGGATTCTTTATTGATGGCACAGATCTCGGTGTCTCCTATGTCCCACAGCGTCCCGAAGCGGGTGGTTTAGTCCATGCTTACGCCGCTGCTGATGCTCCAAAGGTTTATGTTAAGCCATCGCAGAGAAGCATAGCCCATAGTGGGGTGCTTGTGCGTGGCGATGGTGCTGGTGGTGCTGGAACTGGAAGCGGTTCTGCCGTTGCCCCATCTTACACTATTAGCGACTTTGAAATGGTCTGCTTGAAGGTTGAGCCTCCACAATCTTACGTTGATAGCATGACCCGCCGTGCTACAAGTGGCGAAGGCGTGGCTATGGATTATGACACTTATACGCTCTATCGCCATAATCAAAGTAATAAAACAGGCCTTACTACGGCTTTGATTCCAGCCCAGCAGAGCAGGGCTTTATCGTGTCTTTCACAGCCACTCGCCATTAATGCTTTCAGAGATGTAGCCCTTTCCTCGCTTGTCGGTGAGCCTGATAACGCAAGAAATTATCAGTTTGTCTTCGGCACTCATCTTATCCCTAACAGAGTTGTTGAACTTTCTCGCTATTCACAGCAGTTAGGAACAGGTCTCGGCAGAACATTTAGAAGTGATGCTCTTCATCTTTCAGAATTACAGAAGGCGATTCTTAACATTAATGAACCAGTCCGCAACCTCCACAAGATCCATGAACACTTTGCGATTGGACGTGCTTTTACGAGATATGGGCAGGTTTTCAACTTGAAGGATAACTCGCTGTCTTTAAGAGTCGATTATGAATCCACAGCCGGACAGGATAAGATCTTCAACAACTATATTTTCCATAAGCGAAGACTGATAATTAACAAGGACGGCGTTTCAGTTTTAGTTTAAAATAATTTTATTAAAATAACTTTTTAATTTTTTTATATTAGTTAATAATATAAATGAATATCGCATCAGTTGAAAAAGTCCAAATCTCGCCTAACAATCAACCTTCCAACAACACTTACTCTTTTAAGGGAGGTAATCCAATCATCACAATTCAGATAGCATCGGCTAACAAACTATTAAAGGCCAGTAGTGTCCGTCTTAATGGCAAACTCAAAGTCAAACAGGCTTCGGGAGATACACCCGATAACCAAAACGCCAAAGGAACTGGCTTGAAGAACGTCCAACTTAACGACAAAGTCGGAGTTTCAGGAGTAATTCAGAATATCGTGCTTTCATCGGAGCAGACCGGTCAGACATTAGAGTCGATCCGCCAATATGGACGTTTAGTCGCTTCGCTTGTGCCATCACTCAACTCGCAGGAGACTTTCATGAACGAGCATGCGATGTCGTCTTTGGCTATGGGAATCGATGCCCCATCATCGCTTTTAGTCAATAATGAGGTTTCATTCTCAATCCCTATCTACGCAGGAATGCTCCAATCAGGAGTTTCGATTCCATTAGGCACAAACGGGGTCAGAGGTCTCAACATTCAGATTGAGTTGGCTGCCGATCAGATGGCTCTTACAGGGACTAATGCCTCCGATGGTTTAGGGGCTTCTTACGAAATGAGCGATATTACCCTCACCGCCGATCTCCTTGTCCCCGATGCCGCCGGGCAACAGGCTTTAAGTGTAGCCGGAACGGGTGCTTTCTCTTACAACTCTTTTAACTCGCTTTATAGTGTTATTAATTCATCTGATAGCACACAGCAATATAACCTGGCTAATTCCAACGTTTTATCTGTTATTCATAACTTCTTACCAGTTCCTCATGCTAATAACTATGCTAACGATTCATTTGCTACTGATATGTTGCTTAACAAGAACTCTAATACTGGTGCTTATGGCGAGAAGTGTGTCTTGGATAAGGTTTCTTTCACTCGTGGTGGAGTCAAACTTGCTCTTGACTATGAATTGGATAGTAAGACAGCATCTACCGAAAGTCGCCCCGAGACAGGAGTTTTAGTCAATTTCCTCAACGCTTTCCGCCCTCTCTACAATTTATTCAGCATGACAAATAGCAATCAGGGCATCGGCTACGGAGGCAACCAATTAGCAGTCTATTCTCGTGATCCTCAACTTCTCACCGCCGTTGATAAGGGCAAACGCAACTTCGGAATTGGTGTGGCCTGTGATAACGTTTCTCGTGTAGGCATCTCTTTTAGAGGACAGAACTACGCTACTCGCATTCAATCCACTCTCAACACTCAATCGTCGGTAAATGCCAACCCTGTCGATACTTCGCCAAATGCGATCTACACTTATGTTCTTGCCCGTAATACTCTCCAATATTCCCCACAAGGAATTATGGTTGTCAATTAAGCCATTTTTTATTTCAGTTTAAAAAAATAATAAAATAAATATTATTTTTTTTTATGTTAGTTAATAATATAAATGAATCAAAGCCAAAGTTCAGCAACTCAACTCCCCGAAGCATTTAAAATTGCCCCAAGCAAATCGGTTCAAACATTAGAAATAAGGACAGAACAACTTGATCCTATTACGGCTACTACAAGCGAAGTTGTTTTCCAGTTGCCTATGAATGGCATTTTAGACGGAGGCAGTTTTGTCCAGTTAGCCGTTGAAGCCAACGCCGCCGCTTTTCTTCCAGTCGCCACAGGAATACACTCTCTTATTGACTCTTGCGAATTACAGGTCGGAACAAAGGTAATCATGACCACACAGCGATACGCTCACCGCCAAACCGCCGTTCGCCAGTTGGATTCACCCGAACATCGTGCCTATGTCGATATGATTAAGAGCGGTGCTTGTGCCGATCGCTGGGCGGAGACTTCCGCTGGTAAAATCTCTTATCAGGATTTAGTTTATAACGCCGCTCTTACTACTGCCTCTGTCCCTGCCTTCTTGAAGCCAACCGCCGACCCTACCACCACTCCTGTTTATAGTGTCCCACTCTCTTCGCTTTTCCCTGCTATGATTCTCCGCCAGTTGCCTCTTTTCGCCATGAAGGAACAGGTTTATATTCGCATCAGATTCAATCAGCAGCCAACCGGCACTAAAAACGTAATCTGCTGTTTCCCCGATGGCTACGGAGGAGACACCTCCGCCAAGCCATCGCTTACCAACATTAAGTTCATGAGCGACCACCTCTACTTTTCAGATGATACCATGAATCAGATGGCCGCCCAAATTGCTTCTTCGGACGGAATGGTCGAACTCTATGAGGATTTAATTCTTACAGAGACCCAAGCCGCCGAAGTAGCCAATCCCGCAGGTGGCACTATTACCCAGCAGAGAGTCGAGAACGAAATCGCTGTCGCTGGTCGTGTGGTTAGAGGACTTCTCATAGCCGATCAGAAGACCACAACCGATCAGAATCCCGCTGTTGATTGGTGCGGGCAATATGTTTCTACGGAAGGACGTGTCCCCGACGAACTCAATTTTCGTGTTAATGACTCCCGTGTCTTTGACCGAAATCTCGTTGATGCTCCACAGAAATATAATCAGTTGCGTTTTGCCATGGGCAGACCTCTCCGTGTCCCCTCTACTCTCTATTCCTTTGATCCTGACACCGATAAGAGCGACCCTACTAATGCTGTCAATCAGTCGATTATTTCGGCGGCTGTGGCGGTGGAAGGTCATGCCAACATCGAAAATGCCCGTTCTACACAGCATTACACAGGTTTAGACCTCTCGACTACTGGTGTGAATATGCTCGGTGCTGGAACACAGATAGGCGTTAAGCCAATTCAGATTACCAAGACCTATAATAGAGTGAATGGTGATAATCAGGCAAGAACGATGCGTGTGTGGGCGAGTGTTGAACGCACTATGCGAATCCAAAACGGAACGATTGAAGTCTCGGCGTAAGGTGGTAGCAAAAACCACAATTTCATATAACGATATACGAAAGTGTGGAAAAGGCTACCACCCTCTACCCCACCCGGAAGCAGATATTTTCAAGATTAATACTTTATAATAAAATATAATCTTATTATAAAGATGACAGAATATATACAAAATGTTCTTGTTGAATGTAATAGAATAAGAAGCAAAGTGAATGTTGCTCCGATTCCCGAAAATCAGGATCTCTATAAAAACAAATGGACGAATAATGTCAGCACAACTGGGATTCCAGTTGATATAGGAGATGTTATTTCATTAGAGATGGGGGCTGTGAATAGCAAAGGAGCAAATCAAGATGTTATCGAGTTTATAGGTGAAACAGAAGAGGGAACACTTGACAATATTGTAGGATTGGATTTAGGCTTTTACGTGAATCATGCTGGACGAAATACATTCTCTTTACCATATTTAAATCAGGTGTGCCAACCA